>JDSH01000003.1_pt1 | contig 126774 bp, 203 predicted proteins | sample 199451 | NCBI WGS metagenome assembly JDSH01 (sample SAMN02584198, study PRJNA231836) | bioreactor metagenome | isolation source: continuous culture bioreactor electron acceptor NO2- transfer2 day 38 after... | place: Germany: Bremen | reverse complement strand
CCCCCCCCGGGATATTTTGCGAAAGATGAAACGGGCTGGCCCGCCCCCCCCGGGCCAGCGGGGGGGTGGGTAAGTGCACGGGGGGGGCGGCAAGCGCGACAGTGGACTGGGTGGGAGCCGGCTCGGGAGGCGGATTGGGGGGGATGACCCCCCCGGCGGCGGCGCAGGTTATCCATGGGGGGGCATGACCAGTGACCAGATCATTCTTTTCAGCCTGTTTGGGGGGGCCGTGTTCGGCCTGCTCCTTTGGGGGGGAAAGTATCGCTACGATCTGGTCGCCTTCACGGCCTTGATGGTGGCAGTGGTTCTGGGCGTGGTGGACCCCCCCAAACACGCCTTTGACGGCTTTGGCCATCCGGCAACCCTGGTCGTGGCGCTGGTGCTGGTGGTCTCGGCTGGCCTGGTCCGGTCTGGAGCGGTCTTCCTGATCACCCGCACGCTGGTTGACGCCTCGCGCAGCCTGGGCGCGCATATTGCCCTGATGGGGGGGGCTATTGGCGGCATTCTGTCGGCCTTCATGAACAACGTGGCAGCATTGGCATTGCTCATGCCTGTGGACATTCAGACCGCACGCAAGGCGGGTCGTATGCCGGGGGGGTTGAGCCTGATGCCACTGTCCTTCGCGACAATCCTGGGCGGCATGGTCACACTGATCGGCACACCGCCCAATATCATCATTGCCTCGATCCGCGGTGACGCTTTGGGCGAACCTTTTCGCATGTTCGATTTTGCCCCCCCGGTGGGCGGGGGGGTGACAGCAATCGCCGGGCTGGTCTTCGTGGCGCTGATTGGCTGGCGCATGATCCCGCAGCAGGACACCACGGAGAAAGGCGCGCCGATAGGCGACCACGGCCAGTACATCGCGGAGTTGACGGTGCCGGAAGGGTCAAAGCTGATTGGCAAACGCGTCAAGGAGCTGGATGAGGCAGCCGCCAAGAACGACGTCGCCATCCTGGGCGTGGTGCGCGACGGCAAGCGGCGCTATGGCACCCAGCGCAACACCCAGTTGCAGGCGCAGGACGCGCTGGTGCTGGAGGCGCGGCCCGAAGCCCTGGACGAATTCCGCGCGGCCCTCAGCCTGGATTTCGCCGAGACCAACCGGCAGGAGAAGCTGACCGCAGAGGGTGCCGGCCTGTCGAAGATCGAGGTCGTGGTGCCCGAAACCGCCCGCATCAACGGAAAAACCGCGCAGGCGATTGGACTGAACTGGCGGCAGCGCTCTGTGCTGATGGGCATCTCACGCGGGGGGGGCAAACGCATTTCGAAGCAGGTGCGCAAGACCGTGGTTCGGCCGGGCGACATCCTGCTGCTTCTGGTGCCCGCCGGGGGGGCCGAGGCGGATGTGATCGACTGGTTGGGCTGCCTGCCTCTGGCCGAACGGGGGGCCTGTCGGTAACGCAGGATCAGAAAGTCTGGTGGGCCATCGGAATGTTTGCCGCGGCGGTGACGGCGGCCAGCTTCGGGCTGATCTATCTGCCCGTGGCGCTGGGGGGGCTGGTCGTGGTGGGCTATGTCCTGACCAAGATCGTGCCCCCCCTGTCCGAACTCTACACTCATATCGAATGGCCTGTGGTGGTGCTGTTGGGCAGCATGATCCCGCTGGGTGCCGCGCTGGAAACATCGGGGGGGGACCGAGCTGATCGCGGGCGCTCTGGTCGGTCTGACCCAGGGCCTACCCGCCTGGGCGGTTCTGACCGTCCTGATGATCGTGACCATGACCCTGTCAGACGTGTTGAACAACACCGCCACAACCATCGTCGCCGCCCCCCCTGTCGGCATCCAGATGGCGCAGACCCTGGACAAGAACCCGGATCCGTTCCTGATGGCGGTGGCCGTGGCGGCCTCCTGCGCCTTTCTCACACCCATCGGACACAAGAACAACACGCTGATCCTGGGGGGGCCGGGCGGGTATCGCTTTGGCGATTACTGGCGCATGGGTCTGCCGCTGGAGGTGTTGGTGGTCGCCGTGTCGATCCCAGCGATCCTGGTATTCTGGCCGCTTTAACGCGAGCGCCGATCGCGGGCGTGGGGGGGCCGACCCGGTTGCTGCCTCGCACGGCGAAACATCGGCAGGTGCAGGTTGCTGTCACGCCCCCCCGCACCGAAGCGCAGGCACAGCGCGACGACGATCAAGCTGATCACCAGCCACAGCCCGCCCCCCCACATCTGCGAGGTTCCACCGAATTCGCGTGCCAGCATGACTGCATCGCTTTCCACATGCGCCCGGCGCAGCGTGTCATCGAGGATATCCAGAGGGGGGGCGTAGAGCATCGAGGTCAGGCCGATCAGCCGAAGGCCCAGATCGCTGACCTCATGGGGGGGCAGAAAATGCGCGATGCCCAGCATCAGCGCCCCCCCTGCCCCCCCCAGACAGAACACCAACGCGAAGGGTTCACGCATATAGGCAACGGCGACAGCCACCAGAACGCCGCCTAACAGCCCCCCCAACACCCATTGGTCCCAGGTGCTGCGCAGGGCAAGCAGGAACAGGGCCACTCCCAACAGAAGCGACCCCCCCAGATAACCGGCCGAAATAATCGCAAAGAGGTTGCCGCCGCGCGTTGTCGTTGTGCCGCCCTGCATGGGCGAAAGGGTCATGCCTTCGACCGACCCTCCGGTCACCCAGGCCGCCAGCGCGTGGCTGAGTTCATGCAGGAAGACCACCAGGATCTTCAGCGGCACCAGCACCGGCGTGGTCCAGAGCACGGCAACGACCACACCCAGCACCATCAACTGCCAATGTCCGCGCAGCACCCGCATCGGGTCACAGCGGCCAGATCAGCGGGATCAGCGCAGAAGCAAGCAGACCCACGGACAGGTTCAGGGGGGGAATGCCGATCTTCATGAAATCGGTAAAGCGATAGCCGCCGGGACCATAGACCAGCATATTGGTCTGATAGCCGATGGGCGTGGCAAAACTGGCCGAGGCCGCGACCATCACCGCCACCACCAAGGGGGGGCGCGCATCAATGCCCAGCGCCTGCGCAAGGCCGATGGCAATCGGCGTGACAACCACGGCGACGGCATTGTTCGAAACCAGCTCGGTCAGCACCGAGGTCAGCAGGTAGATCGCCCAGACGATCAGGAAGGGTGGCAGCTTGCCCAAAACCGGGGGGGCCAGCCCTTCGGCGATCAGCTTGACCGCGCCCGAGGCTTCCAGGGCGGCCCCCCCGATGGCGAGCATGGCGAAGATCAGCGCCAGCAGGCGCCCGTCAACAAAGCCAAAGGCCTCGTCCGCATCAATGCAGCGGGTGACGAGCACGGCGGCCACCGCCAGCACGGCGAGGTAGAAGATCGGCGCAACGCCCAGCCCGGCCAGGGCAACAATGCCGATGAGGGCAACAATGGCGATCGGCGCATGGCTGCGGCGGAACTCCCGCGCCGAGGGTTTGGAGACATCTACCAGGCCCATATCGCTGGCAAGACGCTGAATATCCTCCGGAGCACCTTCCAGCAGCAGCGTATCGCCGACCCGCACCACGAGGTCATCCAATTGCCGCCCGATGTTCTGGTTCTTGCGATGCACCGCCAGCGGGTAGACGCCATAACGACGACGCAGGCGCAGCTGGCCCAGCGATTTGCCGACCATCTTGCAACCGGGCGAGATCAGGGTCTCGACCGTGGTGGTTTCGACCGCGGACACCTGGTCGACCCGCTTGAGGCTCTTGTTGCGCTGCAGGCTCAGAAGTTCGGTCATTGCAGTGCGCAGAACCACCCGGTCCCCCCCCACTTGCAGCTCGACCCCCCCTTTCAGGTTGCGGCGCAGCGATGTGTCACCACGGATGACGTCGATCAGACGAACGCCCTCGCGCTTGAACAGCTGCACACCCGTGACCTCGCGCCCGATCAGGTTCGAATCTGGCGGGACAACCGCCTCGGTAAAGAACTTCTTGCGGCTGCGGTCGGACAGGAGCGTTGCCATGCTGTCGCGTTCCGGCAGCAAACGCGGCCCGATGAAATAGAGGTAGAGCATGCCCCCCCAGGCGACCAGGATCAGACCCAGCGGCGTAACCTCGAAGATCGAGAAGGCTTCCATGTCATGTGCGCGGGCAACACCGTCGACCAGCAGGTTGGTGGAGGTGCCAATCAGGGTCAGGGTGCCGCCCAAGATGGCGGCATAGCTGAGCGGGATCAGAAGTTTCGAGGCCGACGTGCCCAGCTTGCGCGCCAACTGGACGAAGACCGGGATCATCACCACCACGACCGGCGTGTTCGACACCACCGCCGAACTGACGATGACAAAGGCCATCAGGGTGCCGACCGCCACCATCGGGCGCACCGCCGCCTGCGCCTCGGCCTTCTGGGTGAACCAATCCAGCGCGCCGGTGCGCACCAACGCCCCCCCCATGACGATGAACATCGCCGCAATGGTCCAGGGGGGGGCCGGGTTGGACAGAACCGCCAGGGCGTCGTCATAGGCAGAATGCCGAAGATCAGCATCAAAGCCACGCCGGCAATCGCCACGACCTCGGTCGGGAAGGTTTCGCGCAGGAACAGGACGAACATAACCGCGACGACCGTCAAGGCCAGGACAGCCTGTCCGGTCTGGCTCAGTTCGATTATGCCCATGGATGGTCCCCCCCGCCCTTGTTTTCAGGGAACTTACGCGGCCTCAGGGGGGCCTCCGGCAAGCGGCTTTCGCGTGGCTGGACAAGGAAAAGGCCCAGCATCATCAACCCCCCCAAAGCGGCCCAGACCCAGCCCGAGTAGCTCTCGTTCAGCAAAACCATGGCCCAAAGCACGCCGGATCCGGTCACCAGATAGCTGACCTGCGCGGCAAAACTGGGCCCGGCCCGCTGCACAAGCCAGACATAGCCGGAATAAACCAACGCATGGGCCAGCGATCCGATCACCAAGGCAAAGTCCGCCAATTCCCAAGGCAAGCTCAACGAGACAAAGGCACCGGAGGACAGGGCCAGAGGCAGCGCCATGCAGGCCCCCCCCAGCACCGAGGCACCGAACAGCGCCTGGATCGGATCCAGCCCCCCCGCCGTGCCCCCCCATTTTGCGACCACATTGCCCTCAATCGCATACATCAGGGGGGCGCGATCAGCGCGAGTGGCACCCAGAGCGCCACGCCGGGCGGCAGCGAGGTTTCGGGCGCGACCAGAAGGGCAACCCCCCCGGCCAAACCGACGCCCAACCCCCCCGCCAGACGCAGGACACTGAAGCTTTCATTGCGCAGGATCAGCGCGATGGGAAAGGCGAACATGGGCACCGCGGCAATGGTGATCGCCTGAACCCCCCCGGCGGGCAAACGCTCCAGCGCGATATAGCCTGCGGTGTTGGGCAAGACGGTGCCCGTGATGGCAATGAACAGGTAAACCGCCAGATGGCGCGGCGCGATGCCGGGACGTTTGCCGCGCAACAGGGTCAGCGTGCCCAGCACCAGCGCAACGATAACCATCTGCCAGAAGATGATGCCGAAATGGCGGTGCCCACCCTCAATCGCGATCTTGGCGGTCACACCGGTCAGGCCCCCCCAGCCGGTGCCCAGCAGAAGCAGGAAACCGATCAGACCCGCGCGGCGTTTCACGGCCGGGCGTCCTGCAAACGGCCGCCGTTGCGCACCATCTCGACCCGTGTGGCCAGCCCGGTGCGGTCGTCGGTTTCCACGTAGAGGCCGGACAGGGTCGCCTCGCCATTCGCAGGCGTAAAGCGCCCCCCTTGACCATGCCGGTGACGAAACGGCGCATGGGTTCTTCGGCTTCCATGCCGATGACCGAGTTGTAATCCCCCCCGCACATGCCCGCATCGGTCAGATAGGCCGTCCCCCCCTTGCCCAGGATCATCGCATCGCTGGTCGGCACATGGGTATGGGTGCCGACCACGACAGAGGCACGCCCATCACACCAGCGGCCCATCGCCATCTTCTCGGACGTCGCCTCGCAATGCACATCGACCAGAATGGCCTGGGCATTGCCGCCCAAGGGGGGGTTCGCGCGCAGCACTTGATCGACCGCAGAGAAGGGATCGTCGAAGGCACGTTTCATGAAGACATTGCCCAGCACTTGCGTCACCAGGATCTGCCGCCCGCGTGCATCCTTGAAGATGCGCGCGCCCGAGCCCGGCGCGCCCTTGGCGAAGTTCAGCGGGCGATGATGCGTTTCTCCTGCTCGCAGAAGGTCAGCATCTCGCGCTGATCAAAGGCGTGATCGCCCAGGGTGATCACATCCGCCCCCCCGGCCTCAAGAATGGCCTTGGCATGGGCGGCGGTCAGCCCTGCACCCGAAGTCGCGTTCTCTGCATTCACAACGACAAAATCCAGCCGCCAGTCTTCCCGCAGCTGTTTCAATCGTTCGGTTACGGCCCGCCGTCCGGCGCGGCCCATGACATCACCAAGAAAGAGTATTTTCATGAGGTAAGCCCTAGGCCCAGATGCGGGCGAGAGCAAGAGGGTGCGGCGCGAGGACAGAGGGCGGCAGTCCCCCCCGCAAACTCAAAGATCCGAGGCACCTGCCGGGCACAAAACCTTAGAAATAGGTCACCCCCCCCGTTCGGTGATGATCCCATCCAAGGGTTGATCCGTGGGTTCGATCGGCAGCGCCTCGGCTCTCTGCGCGTCATAGGCATACCCAAAAGCCGGGGGGGTCGCACGTTTCGCCCGCAGCCCTTCCAGAGTGCGGTCGTAGAACCCACCGCCATAGCCCAGCCGGTTGCCCTTGGCGTCAAAGGCCACCAACGGCACCACGAGCACTTCGGGGGGGTCAACATATTCCTTCACCGCAGGCACGAAAGCCCCCCGAACGCACCTTCGACCATCTCGCAATCCGGCGTCCATTTGGCGAATCTCAATGGCAGACCGGCCCCCCCCTCAATGACGGGAATGACGATGGTCGACCAGGCCGACAGCGCCGCCATTGCGGGCAGCGGCGTGATCTCGGTCCGGATTGGCATGTAGCCCGAAATGACCTTGCCCTTGAAGGGCATCAGCGCCTCGATCAGATGGGCCACCCCCCCGGCCTGCGCTGCGGCAGGCGAATGCGCCTCCTTGCGGCGGGCGAATGCGGCCTTTCTGGCCTCGGCTTTGATGGCGCTCAGATCAGGTTTCAGATCGGTCATGTCAGCCTCACAACAGCAGGATGGCGGCCAGGCCCAGGAAGGCGAAGAAGCCCACCACATCCGTCACCGTGGTCACGAACGCCCCCCCCGATGCCAGCGCCGGGTCAATATCCAAGCGTTCCAATACGACAGGCACGACCACGCCTGCCAGCCCCCCCGCCACGACCAGATTGATCACCATCGCGACACCGATGACGACACCCAGCATTGGTGTGCCAAACCAGATCACGCCGACAATCCCCCCCATCACCACCGCGAATATCAGCCCGTTCACAACGCCGACCAAAACCTCGCGCCTTATCACCCGCCAAAGGTTGGCGGAGGTCAGGTCTTTCGTCGCCAATGCGCGCACCGCGACGGTCAGCGACTGCGTACCCGCATTGCCCCCCCCATGGAGGCCACGATGGGCATCAGAACCGCCAATGCCACGAACTGCGCGATCACCGCGTCGAACTGGGCAATCACCAGCGAGGCCAGAATGGACGTGATCAGGTTGACCGCCAGCCAGGGAAGCCGCCGCTTGGTCGTATCCACCACCCGGTCCGACAGGGAGCTTTCTTCGCCCACACCGGCGAGGCGCAGGATGTCTTCCTCGTGTTCCTCGTCCAGGATCGCCATGCGTCGTCGATGGTAATCACCCCCCCGACCAACCGCTCATGCGCATCCACGACAGGGGGGGCCGAAATCAGGTGGTACTGGTTGAACGCATAAGCGACTTCGCCTCATCCTGCAGCACGGGAATGGTACGAAAGCTATCCTCGGTCAGGTCCTTCAGCGGCACCTCACGCGGGCTGCCCATGATACGGCCCAGCGTTACGTAACCGGTGGGGGGGCGCATACGCGGATCAATCAGGATCACGTGGTAGAACTGTTCAGGCAGGTCATCCTCGGACCGCATATAATCAATGGCCTGACCCACATCCCAATGTTCGGGTGCGATCACCAATTCGCGCTGCATCAGGCGACCGGCGCTGTCCTCGGGATAGGACAGCGACTGTTCGACCACCACCCGGTCATCATCATCAAGCGCGTCCAGCACGGCCTCGGTCTGCGGCTCATCCAGGTCTTCGATCAGGTCGACGACATCGTCGGTCTCCAGATCGCGCACGGCCACTGCCAGAACCTCCGGCGCCATATGCGCGACGGTGTCCTCACGAATGCTTTCATCCAGCTCCGACAGGACCTCGCCGTCCAGCTCGATCCCATAAAGCTGCACCAGTTGCGCGCGTTGGCGCGGGTCAAGCTGCTCCAGAAGGTCGGCGATGTCCGCAGGGTGCAGCGGGTCCAGGACCCGGGCCAGGGCTTCGGCATCCTCCGCTTTCAGGGCGGACAGGACCGGGCCAAACACCTCGTTGTCCAGTTCGTAGTCACCTTCCTCAAGGAGGTCATCGGTCATGTTTTCATCAAGCATGGCGCCCTCCCCCCCGTGGTTGGGCCGGACCATAAGACAGACGGGAACGGAATGGAACCGGCCAAAGATATTGCGCCAAGGTTTTTGCCCGCCTAGGCTGGGCGCTGGTTTGATCGAAAGGAGCGACATGAAGCTGATCTTGGGCCAGGTCCTGACATTCACCGGCGATCCGTTCCATGCGCCCATCGCGGACGTGGTGCGCCATGAGCTGCATGGCGCAGTGGCTGTGGAAAGCGGAAAGGTTGTTGACGTCGGCCAGGCAGAGGCTTTGCGCGCGGCCTACCCACAAGCCGAAGTCACCGATTATGGCGAGGCCCTGATCAGCGCGGGTTTCATCGACACCCATGCACATTATCCGCAGACAGCCATCATTGCCAGCTGGGGGGGCAAGCGGCTGATTGACTGGCTGAACACCTATACCTTTCCCGAAGAGGTCCGTTTCGCCGACCCGGCCCATGCGTCTGAGATTGCCGCAACCTATTTCGACCTGGTAACATCCAACGGCACCACCACGACAGTCAGCTACTGCACGATCCACCCGGAAAGCGTGGATGCTTATTTCACCGAATCCGCACGACGCGGCCTGCGCGTTCTGGGCGGCAAGACCTGCATGGATCGCAACGCCCCCCCTGACGGGCTGCGCGACACGGCGCAGAGCGCTTATGACGACAGCAAGCGCCTGCTGGAGCACTGGCACGGGAAAGGCCGGGCGTCCTATGTGATCACCCCCCCACGCTTTGCGCCGACCTCAACGCCGGAACAGCTGTCCGCGCTTGGCGCGCTCTGGCGCGAGCATCCAGACTGTCTGATGCAGACCCATATCAGCGAGCAACACGAGGAAATCGCCTGGGTCGCCGATCTGTTTCCGAATGCGCGCGATTATCTGGATGTTTACGAAAGCTTCGGCCTCGCGGGTCCCGGCGCGCTTATGGGCCACGCAATCCACCTGACCGACCGTGAACGCGACCGGCTGAAGGAGCTGGACGCGAGCCTGATCCACTGCCCGACCTCGAACACGTTCATTGGCTCGGGCCTTTTTGACATGGAAGGGCTGATGGCACAGGGCCAACGCATTGGACTCGCCACCGACACGGGGGGGGCGGATCAAGCTTTTCCATGCTGCGCACCATGGCCGCCGCCTATGAGGTAGCCCATCTGCGCGGCACCTCACTGCACCCGGCGCACCTGTGGTGGCTGGCAACAGCAGGGTCGGCCCGTGCAATCCGGATGGAGGACCGCATCGGCACGATTGCCCCCCCCGGAATGGAGGCCGACCTGGTGGTGATCGACCTTGCCTCCACCCCCCCAGCTATTGCCCAACGCGCGGCGCGCGCCGAAAGCCTGTGGGAGGCCGTATTTCCCACCATCATGATGGGTGACGACCGAGCCGTACAGGCGGTCTGGGCCAATGGCGAGAGGCTGATCGGCTGGACAACCCCCCCGACAACAGATTAAAATTATTAAATAATTTTCACCTGCGGGGGGGCGGTGGCCCGTGCTATGCACGGGTCCGAAGCGCATCGCTTGGACCGGTTGCCACCATCACCAAAGCGCCTATCATGCGCCCTTCCCAAACAGGCCCCCCCCAATGCCCCCCCAGTTGCCCGATCATTTCCTTGCGACCGACGAAACCCTGCTCTGGACCGGGCGGGTCGAGACGTCGCTGCTGATCCGCCGCCAGCTGCGCCGGGTGGCCTGGGGGGGCGCGGGTCTGGCTGCGCTCATGGCCCTGGCAATCTTGCTGTTCACCCGCCAGCCCGGGCTGATCCTGGTGCCGATCCTGATCGTGCCCAGCCAGCTGGTCGCCCAGGGCATCGCGCGCCGTGCGCGGGAGCGGGATATCTACATCCTCACCGACCGGCGTGTCGGCATCTGGCGCCGCCAACGGGCCCCCCCGCAGCCCGGATCGCCGGAATGGAAGACGTGGCGGCGGGCGGCTTGACTCTGCCGCTTGAAGACCTTGACCGGATCGAAGTCACGCCGCACGGGTTGACCCTGCTTCCGACACCGGGCAAGGGCCACGCGCCGATCCATCTGGCCGACCTGGCCGACCCGCCCGCACTGGTCAAACATATCGACTCTGCCCGCGACGTGAAGCCAAAAGCACCGCACAGGGTTTGATCCGCGCGTCACTTTCGCCTATCTGAAACCGGACCACAGACGAGGCCAACCATGACCGACATCCCCCCCACCCTGGAGCCGGGCGAAAAGCTCCTCTCCTCCTTCAGCGGTAACCGCGCCACCTATATCAAGGAACACGTGTTGCTGGCGGCGCTGGGATCGGTGCTGATGTCGGGTGTTCTGATCTACATGGACAATCCCCCCCATGCCTGGACCGGCGTGATCGGCGCGGTGGGCGCAATCGCCGTGCGCGGTTTCTACGTCGCCAAGGAGCAGCTGGGCTTTACCTGGCACCTGACCACCCGTCGCCTGATCGGCCCCCCCACCGGGTCCGCCATCAGCCTGTCGAATGTCGATAAGGTGAACACGATCTTTTCCGCAGCCCAGGTGGTCACGCGGACCGGCGACAAATATCTGCTGAAGTATCAGGAGGACACCGCCCGCACCAAAGCCGAGATCGAACGCGCCGCGGCCGCCGTTTAAGGCGTTTCCGGAAAAACCTTGGGTATTCATTGTCCCGAAACGCCCACAACTTCTATATATGGTCTGGTGCTTCCATTCGAACCTGCCTCTGTTTAAGAAGAAACGCTTTAATCGAAAGGGCTTGAGGCGTTCGACCGCCGTATCTGCAAAGGGACCTCCCGAGTGTACCGTTTCCTTTTCGACTTTAAGAACTTCCTGAACGACCGGCCCATCACCGCTCTTGCACTGGCACTGGCAAGCTACGTCGGCTGTTTTCTGGCCTTGATCGTTGCGACACAGTCTTTCCCTGACCGGGCCACCGAATGGGCGGCCGCCATTCTGAGCCTCTTTACGATCTGGACGATCAGGACCGGCATACCCATCGTGCAGTTCCTGAACACATGCTTGCGGGGGGGACCCAGGCGATGACCAAGCCCGGCCATATTACCCGGCTGACACTGGAAGACCCGGACACCTGGTCTGCGCTTCTGGATCCGGGTGAGAAAATCCTGTGGCAAGGCCGCCCCCCCGCCCTGCCACGCCTGGCCCGGCTGGACCGGAACGCATGGGCTGTGACAGCGGCGCTGGCCCTGCCCCCCCTGGCGCTGATCATGGCGATCTTCATGCTAGTCCCTGACGCGACCGCGCGCGGCGTTTTGGGTGCAAGTGCCGGGGGGGTGGCGCTTGGCCTGACCGGGTGGTGGCTGATCGGGGGGGCCATCCGGTTGAACCGCACCACGCTCTACACCGTCACGACCCGCCGCGCGATCATCTCACGCGCACCGCTGGGCGGGACCGGCTGGGTGGACAGTGACAGCTAGGACATTACCCCCCCCGAGACCCCCCCCTTGCAGCTGGTCGAGGGGGGGCCCGACGGCGCCGCCATCCATTTCGCCGCACGCGAGGTCTGGGACGGGGGGGACAAAAAGCGGACCGATCCCGTGGGCTTCATACGGTTGGTCGATCCGACAACTGTCATGTCCGCCCTGCGCATGCTCAGTCGCTTGACAAGGCGCACGGGGGGGAGCGGATGGAATAGCACCAATTTGAGAAGGCGCGATAAATGACTGCAGGACAACCACCGACTGGACGCACCCCCCCCGACCGGCTGGGAAGGCATCCTTGACGAGGGCGAGACCGTGCTCTGGCAAGGCCGCCCCCCCAACGCCCGCGTGGTGTTTCGCATCGAAAAAGCGTTTCAGTTTATCTTCGGCCTGTTCTTTGCGGGGGGGTTCGCCCTGTTCTGGATGGTGATGGCCAGCCAGGCGGGCGGCGGGTTCTGGATGTTCGGGCTGATCCATTTCAGCGCAGGCATCGCGATCAGCTTTGGCGCGATCTTCTGGGACGCCTACCGCCGCCGCCACACCTGGTACACGCTGACCGACCGCCGCGCCTTTATCGCGACCGACATGCCGCATAAGGGGGGGCGAAAATTGCAGAGCTATCCGATAGATGGCGCGACACCGCTTGAATTCAGCCCCCCCGGCGTATTTGCCAACATCACTTTCGCAAGTGAAGAGCGGCACGGCGGCAAGGGCCGGCGTTACACCGTGCCCGTGGGGGGGTTCGAACGTATTGCGGACGGCGATGCGGTCTACCGCCACCTGCGCAACATCCAGAAGCACGGGCCGATGAAGAGTGATTTGATGCAACCGGGCGAGGAGGTGCTGTGGAAACATGCGCTCCCGGCGGCAGAAACGCCCAGCGGGATTGGCCGCCTCCTGAATAGAACACTCGGTGCACCCTTGGCCCTTGCATATTTCTTGAGCGGTGGGGGGGACCGTCTATGGAGCGCTTTGAACGGTGATGTGATCGAGGCTTTTTTTGCTGCTCTTGTTGCCTTTATGCGTGTTTGGCGCGAACCTTACCCCCCCTTGGCTCCGCCAGAACCTTTTGCGAATGACACTGCTGTTCGCATCGGCCTGCTTTGCAACCCTGGTCACAGGCGTGTTTGCGACAAATGACCCGCTTGTCTTGATCCTTTACAACATGCTCGCGATGCTGCTTGGCTGGCTTCTTGCCACTCAAGCCAGGCCCGTCCGCCTGAGGAGCTGCACCTGACGGATCGAGGTGCACACTGGGTGTTTCCAAAGGTTCGTCCGCGCTTTGCACCCTGGGGGGGTGAGGTCACGAGCCACTTTAACGGCACACGCTTCACCCTGACCGGATACCCAGGTGAGACGAAGGAGTTCATCCTAACCCTCAAACTGTCCACTGACGACCATGGCAACCTGACGACGGTGCTGCGCCACGCAGGGCAATCCAAGTCCTCTTAACCCCCCCTTCCCGCCCGACGTGATCCATGGCAAACAGGCGCGCAACGCAAGATGCTGCTCGCCCCCCCCGCACCCCCCCAAGGACGCGCCCATGACCACCACCTTTACCAATGCCCGCCTGATCAACCCGGAAACCGGCTCGGATGAGATCGGCAGCCTGACCATCGACGGCGGCATGATCACCGCGTTGAACGGGCCAGAACAGGGCGAGGTCATCGACTGCGGCGGGAAATGCCTTGCGCCCGGCATCGTCGATATCGGGGGGGTCAAGATCGGCGAGCCTGGCGAACGCCACAAGGAAAGCTTCCGCACCGCCGGCGCGGCGGCAGCGGCGGGCGGGGGGGTCACCACCATGGTCATCCGTCCCGACACCACCCCCCCTGCGGTGGACACGCCCGAAACGCTGGAGTTCGTCACCCGCCGCGCAGGCCAGACTGCGCCGGTGAACGTGCATTCCATGGCCGCCCTGACCAAAGGCCGCGAGGGGGGGCGTGAAATGGTCGAGGTCGGTTTCCTGCAGGACGCAGGCGCGGTGGCCTTTACCGATTGCGACCATGTGATCCAAAACCCCCCCAAGACCTTTGCCCGCGCCATGACCTATGCCAAGTCTCTGGGCGCGCTGGTCGTGGCCCACCCGCAGGACCCGACCCTGTCGGACGGGGGGGCCGCCGTGACCTCGGGCAAGTTCGCCTCTCTGCGCGGTCTGCCTGCCGTGTCGCCCATGGCTGAGCGTATGGGACTGGAGCGCGATCTGGCACTGGTTGAAATGACGGGTGCATCCTATCACGCCGACAGCCTGTCCTCGGCCACGGCCCTGCCGGTGCTGGAACGCGCCAAGCCGCCGGTTGGATGTCACCGCCGGGGGGGTCAACATCCACCACCTGACGCTGAACGAGCTGGACGTGGGCGATTATCGCACCTTCTTCAAACTCAAACCGCCGCTGCGCAGCGAAGACGACCGGCTGGCCATGGTCGAAGCCGTCGCCTCGGGCCTGATCGACGTGGTCTGCTCGATGCACACGCCCCCCCAGGACGAGGAAAGCAAACGCCTGCCCTTTGAAGAGGCCGCATCGGGGGGGGCGGTCGCGCTGGAAACCCTGCTGCCCGCCGCCATGCGCCTCGTGCATGCGGACCTGATTGACTTGCCCACCCTCTGGCGCGCCATGTCGCTGAACCCCCCCGCGAAACGCCTGGGCCTGCCCGGTGGCCGCCTGTCCCCCCCTGATGCACCCGCCGATCTTGTGCTGTTCGATCCGAATGCGCCTTTCGTGCTGGACCGTTTCGCGCTGAACTCGAAGTCCAAGAACACCCCCCCATTTGATGGCACCCGCATGGAAGGTCGGGTCTTGGGAACCTGGGTCGCAGGCACCCGCGTTTTCGGCTGACCCACTTCCCTCTTTCTCCTTGCCAAAATATCTCGGCGGACCTGACAAGACCTCACGGGTCTTGTCACTTGGGGGGGGCAGAGCCCCCCCACTCCCGAGGCGCAGCCGAGAACTCAAGCGTGCCGAAGGCACTCCGCCAGGTCACGCCCTCTTGACCTGCGCCCCCCCCATCAGGCCCATTCCTGTCGCCAACGCACAGGAGCCCCCCCACAATGCCCGAGATCACCTCAGCCCTGCCCCCCCTGCTGGCCGCCATTGCCCTGGTCGGCTACCTGCTGGGCGCGATTCCCTTCGGCATCGTCTGGGCGCGAATCTTCGGCTTGGGCGACCTGCGTCAGATCGGCTCGGGAAATATCGGCGCGACCAATGTGCTGCGCACGGGCAACAAGCTGGCGGCCTTCCTGACCCTGTCTGCGACGCGGGCAAAGGGGGGGGCGCGGCGGTGCTGATCGCGCGGGCGCTTGTGGGCGAAGACGCAGCCAGTTGGCCGGGTTCACCGCCTTTCTCGGTCATTGCTTTCCGGTGTTTCTGGGCTTCAAGGGCGGCAAGGGGGGGGTGGCGACCTGGCTGGGCACATTGTTGGCGCTGGCCTGGCCGGTGGGCCTGGCCGCCTGCGCCACCTGGCTCGCCACCGCCGCACTGTTTCGCATCTCCTCGCTGGCCGCTCTGGTGGCCGCTGTGCTGACCCCCCCGCTTTGGGCCGTGGTTCTGGGCGCGCCGCAGGCAGTGCTGCTCTGCATCGCGATGGCCGCACTGATCCTCGCGCGCCACAAGACCAACATCACCCGCATCCTGGCTGGGCAGGAACCACGCATCGGCCGCAAATAGTCCACATTGGCGACCAACAGCCCCCCCGGTCCGGAAACCCGGAGTTGATTTCGCATGCCGTCGGGTTCACCCTACCCGCAGCCGGCCCCCCCGCCAAACGAGGGCAGCCAAATACCTGTTTCAAGAGGGGGGGAGTGACCCATGGACTTCATGACAGCCGTCAAGACCTGTTTTTCGAAATACGTCACCTTCTCCGGCCGCGCGCAACGGTCGGAGTTCTGGTGGTTTGCCCTGTTCACCACCATCGTCAGCATTGTGTTGACCATCGTCGACTCGGTGCTTTTCGGCACGGTGACCACCGGCCCCCCGGCAGCTTCGAGGCGCAATCGGACATGGCCATCCTGTCCAGCCTGTTCAGCCTTGCCGTCTTCCTGCCATCCATCTCGGTTGCGGTGCGCCGGTTGCATGACACCGACCGCTCTGGCTGGTGGTGGTGGCTGATCCTGATCCCGCTGGTCGGCATCATCATTCTGATCGTCTGGTATGCGACACGGGGGGGCACCAGTGGTCCAAACCGGTTTGGGGGGGCTGACCCGCTGGGTGGGACAGGCCACGGCGGAGGCGGTGCGAGTTTCGACGAGGCTTACACGCCGTCCTCGATCCCGAACGTGTCAAACGACTGAAATGAAAATAGAAAGGCCCGGACAAATGTACCGGGCCTTTTCACGTGTCGATGACGGGCCAGACCGTCAGTAGCTGAAATCGGCGTAGATGCGGCTCAGATCGCCGTTCCAATCGCCGTGATAATGCTCCAGCAATTCATCGGCCGGGACCTTGCCCGCCTCGATACTGTCCTCAAGCGCATTCAGGAAGTGACGCTCGTCCGGCACCATGCCGCCGATGCCCGGTCGCGCGCGGGCCTTCAGTCCGGCCTGGGCGATCTCCAGCGCCCCCCCCTTGGCCAAGTCCTGCAGCCTAACCCCCCCGTTCGCTTCGCCCTGCAGCCCATCGACGGACGCCGCCACGCGCAGCCCCCCCTCGCGGGTCTCGGCGTCCAGCCCCCCCTTGACCAGATCCCAGGCCGCGTCCAGCGCACCCTGATCATACATCAGCCCGACCCAGAAGGCGGGCAGCGCACAAAGCCTGCGCCACGGGCCGCCATCAGCGCCGCGCATCTCCATATACTGTTTGATGCGGGCTTCGGGGGGGAAGGCGGTGGTCAAGTGGTCGGCCCAGTCCGACAGGGTCGCGTCTCGCCGGGAAGCGCGGGCAGTTTGCCGTCCATGAAGTCACGGAAGGACATGCCCAACGCGTTGATATACTTGCCATCGCGGTAGACGAAATACATCGGCACATCGAGCGCGTATTGCACGTAGCGCTCGAACCCCCCCATGCCGTCTTCGAAGACAAAGGGCAGCATGCCGGTCCGTGCGCCGTCAAGGTCGCGCCAGATGCGCGAGCGCCAGGACTTGTGGCCGTTGGGCTTGCCCTCGAAGAAGGGCGAGTTGGCAAAAAGCGCGGTGGCCACCGGCTGCAACGCCAAGCCTACGCGGAACTTCTGCACCATGTCGGCTTCGGACGCGAAATCCAGGTTCACCTGCACGGTGCAGGTGCGATACATCATCTGTTTGCCATGGGTGCCGACGCGATCCATGTAATCGGTCATCAGTGCATAGCGCCCCCCCTTGGGCATGACCGGCATCTGCTCATGGGTCCATTCGGGTGCGGCACCAAACCGATGAAACGCGCACCGATGCCGTCGGCGATCTCATGCACCTCACGCAGGTGTTCGTTCACCTCATCGCAGGTCTGGTGGATGTTGTCCAAGGGCGCGCCCGACAGTTCGAACTGTCCGCCCGGCTCAAGGCTGATATTGGCCCCCCCGTCGCGTTGCAGGCCAATGAGCTTGCCAGCCTCTTCGATCGGCTGCCAGTTATACCGGTCGCGCAGCCCTTCCAGCATCGCCTTGATCGAACGCGGCCCGTCATAGGGCAACGGCTTCAGCGTGTCCTTGCAATAGCCGAACTTCTCATGTTCGGTGCCGATCTTCCACGCCTCGCGCGGTTTGCAGCCGTCGGCCAGGAACTGCGCCAGCTGGTCATGATGGGTGATCGGCCCGCCGCCGCTCTGGGGGGGGATGGACATGAACGCCTCCGCTGCTGTCCCTCAAATTGAACCCACAGTCGTGGGGGGGCAAGTGCTTGGCAGTGTCAATGCAGCTTGATCCGCGTCGCTTGCCAGATCACGACAGGTTTATCCGGTTTCCCGGCAGTGGCCCGAATGGCGGCCTGCATGTCGACACCGGGCAGGGCCGCGAGCGCCTCAAACAGCGCATCTGTGCCCTCGGCATTCAGCGGGATGGTCAGGACTTCGCCCGGTGAGGTGAAGCGCCAGACCGGCAGACCCGCAAGATCCGGCGCAACTTCGACCTGCACCAGCGCATCGAGCGAAGCAAAGCCCCCCCCACCCACCGGCGCAAGATAGGTCACCTGGCGTTCGTCCACATGCACGACACCCAAGCCCCCCCCGTGACCGCCGCGAAACCGCGCCCGCTGCACACCGGCCCAGGTCAGCGCCGCACCAATCAGCACCAAGGCCACCCCCCCGGCCCAGCGGATCAGGCCAAGCGAGGTCAGCGCCCACCACAGGCCCAGCGCCAGCACCACACCGCCCGCCACTGCCTCACGCCAGCGCATCAGCGCCGCACGGGCCTCTGGTCGGATAAAGCTCATATCCCCCCCTCCTTGCGGGTCAGCCCCCCCGCCAGCATCGCCTCCAGACAGGCCTGCCGGTTTGTCGGCGTCCATCTGCGTCGCGCGTTTCTGACAAAGCCGTTCATGATTTCATAGCCCAGGAAAAACCTGAGCGGACCCTCGGACTCGCCTGGTGCCAAAGGCAGGTGGGTGCGCAGGATCTCCATATCCGAAGCAAGCGCGCCCCCCCCGTCATACGGGCCCTCGGCATCAAGCTTCCACAGTTTCAGTCCGACAAACTTGGCCGCCATACGCGCCAAAGGGGGGGTGCGCGAGATATCCTGCAAATCGAAAGCCCAGAGATCACCGTCATCCGTCATGTGAAAGTTACCCGAATGACAATCCGAATGCCCAACCGATCGGCGCATCGGCTGCCCCCCTGTATGGCGCGCCCGTAGTCCGTGAGAGCGGCCAGATTGGCGCGCAGAAGGCGGGCATCCGCCTCCGGCAGAGGGTCCAGATCGAACCGCTCTGCCTCGCCCAGCAGAAAACCCGGATTGAATGCACCGACCTCATCGCCCAACGCGCGGGCAGCACCCAACCAGCCACAGAGCGCCCGTGTTGCCTGCCCCCCCCAAGCTTGGCATCGCCCTCCTCAAAGATCTCGGCAACCGGGCGTCCCGGCACCCGCCCCCCCAGGATAATCAGCCCTTTCCAAGGCACCGCCCCCCCCAGGAAAGGGTTCACGTGATAGGGCTGTCCCGCAAATGCCCGTTCGAAGCTTTCCAGCATCTCACGCAACCCATGAAGGGGGGGACCGGTTTCATCAGCCTGCACCTCGCGGACAAGCTTGAACACCGCCCGCTGCCCGCGAAACCGCCCGAAGAAAACGATGCTGGCCGCGTTGGAGCGCACAAGGTCTTCCAATTCGGCCCGGCCCTTGCCAAACCGCTTGTCACAGATGCGCTGGATTTCGGCTGCCTGATCCAGCGCTTCGGCCACGTTTTCTGCGTATTTGCTCATGCCTGCCCCCCCATCACGATCGGGTCCTTCAGGATCGACAGGGCATAGGAGCCGATGCGCCGAAACCCGATCGCCTCATAGGCGCGGCAGGCGGCCGGGCCGCTGGCGAACAGGATCGCTGATTTGACACCGCGGGCGCGCTCCTCGTCCATGTGCCGCGCCACGACCTGACGCGCCAGCCCGCGCCCGCGCAGTTCGGGCGGGGGGGTGTAGACGCCACCGATCTGCACCATATCCGGCAGGCGCGCGTTGATCGCGGTCATGGCCACAGGCTGGCCATCCAGTTCCAGAAGCCGCACATCGCCGCCGGACAGCGCACGTTCGGTCCGGTCCAACGCCTCCTGATCAAGCCGGGTTGGGGGGGAAGTCATGTGCAGTTCTTCCGCATAACCACGCATCCAACGCATCAGCAACCCACGGTCAACCTCGACCGGGGGGGGACGGATCAGGCCAGGACCGCTGAATGGGGGGGCAAGCTGATCCAACGCCAGCCGAAACAGCGGTTGCGGTTCATCCATGCCATAGGCGACATCGACAACATCCAATGCCTTCTTGACCGCCGAGACCTGAGTGGTCTCACCGGTGATACCCGCCAGTTTTCGCCCCCCCACAATCCGGTTGGCAAAAGCATCCCAAAGCTGGTGGTCCGCGTCTGGAGCCTGGGTCATGACAAACCCTGTATTGGAAAGGCCAAAGACCGCTTCAACCCGCCCTGTGCCGGCCAACCAGAAGCGGGTCGCATGCGGGGGGGTTTGTTCATCGAACAACCCGTATTGGGCAAGATTTGCCCGAAGAAACATGCTGGTTTCAGCATAACGGGCCAGGAAAGCGTCGATTGCAGCCTCGTCGCCTGCGCGGGCCGGTCGGATCATGCGCCCCCCCCTCCAGCGGATGCCAGCGTTTGCGAGAGGGGGGGCGGGGGGGCAGCGACACGCCTCATAGGGGGGGGCACGGATCGGACGGAACGTATTGGCGTTCAGGTCGGCAATCGGGCGTGCCTCTTTTCCCGGTGCCATGCGGTAAAGGCACCCCCCCTCGCGGGCAAAGAGCACCTCACCCTGCCAGCTGTCTGCCCATTCCGCGCTCAGGTCCACAGTGCCATCAGCCCCCCCACACACCTCATGCCGCTGCCAGTGCCAATTGCCATCCGGCCCCCCCGCCCGGCGTTCGCACAATGCGTGGGTGATCATACGACGCAGGGTCAGCCCCCCCGCCGTGACAGGCTTTTCCCAAGTCCAGATACGCGCAGCCAGGGGGGGACCGTATTCCCGGTCCTCTGTACAACCCACCAGGCCCAGCCATCCAGACGGCCCTGCTCCGGCCGACGCGACACCCGCTTCAGGCCGTTCGTACGCAACAGCACCTCGCCACCATCAACACGCCCCCCCCAGTCGCAACCCAGAAGCGGCGATTGTCCAGGAATGCCCCCCCCGACGGCCAATGGGGGGTCAGCACAGGATAAAGCGCAATCGCAGTGAAGTATGGCGGGCGAGACACGGCCATATACCGCCGCCGGCAACCGGGTCGGGCTTGTGCGTGGCCGCATGATAGATCAGGTGCCGTCCATCCGGAGACAGATCCGCATATTCGGAATAGACCCGGTGTTTCAGCCACTGGCCTTGCGTGAGCTTATTGGATTTCAAATCCCAGGTCAGCATCTGCACCTGTTTGGACGGGCCCCCCGGCGAAACACAACTGCGACCGGCGCATCGCGGGCCAGGATCGCGTGTATGCGCGCAGGGGGGGCGGCGGGCGTATTCACCCCCCCCAGTCCCCCCCCAAGTGCTGTTGCCAGACTGTCATGGCCGCCACGGCGGCGGTGTCTGCGCGCAGGATGCGGGGGGGGCCAAGGCTGACCGCATGGGCGTTCGCCATGGCATGAAGCCGTTCGCACTCTCGCGGAGAGAACCCACCTTCAGGGCCGATCAGGATGGCCCATTTGGCACCGTCAACCGCGCCCAGAGTCTCCGCCGCGCCCACCAGCGCCTCGTCGCAGAACATGATCTGACGATCCTGCGGCCAATCGGCCAGCAATGTGTCCAGCCGCATCAGGTCAGCCACCTCGGGCACAAAAGTGCCGCCACATTGCTCGGCCGCCTCCACCGCGTGGGCCTGCAGGCGATCCCGGCGGATGCGTTCAGAATTGGTGAATTCGGTCTGCACCGGCTGAATGCGCGCGGCCCCCCCCATCTCGGCCGCCTTTTCGACGATGAAATCGGTGCGGGCCTTCTTGATCGGCGCGAAGCACAGCCACAAGTCGGGGGGGGCATCTGCAAGGGTTTCGTCTGACCGCCACAGGTCAGGCTGCCCTTGCGTTTGCCTGCTTCGACAACCTCCGCAACAAACTCACCATCGCGCCCGTTGAACAGCGCCACCGCGTCGCCCACGGCCAGCCGCATCACGCCGAACAGGTAATGCGCCTGGTCGCGGTCCAGAGGAACCGATTGCCCCCCCGGACCCAAGGGGGGGTGCTCTACATAGAGCCTGATCTTTGCCTGTTTCATGAGGGAAACCTATGACCCAATCGCCCCCCCAGACGCCAGAGCCAAAGGGCCAGGTTTCCGATGCCGTTACGGGCAATTGGGTGGACCATCTGGCCCCCCCCGAATGGTCGCGCCCCCCCTACCTGCGGCTGTCGCGGGCGGATCGGCCCATCGGCACCTGGCTTCTGCTGCTGCCCTGCTGGTGGGGGGGCCTTCTGCTGGCCTCGGCCTCGACCGGGCGGTTCGGCTGGCTTGACGCTGGATCATGCTGGGCTGCGCCATGGGTGCCTGGCTGATGCGCGGCGCGGGCTGCACCTGGAACGACATCACCGACCGCGAGTTTGACGCCGCAGTCGAACGCACGCGGTCACGCCCGATCCCGTCAGGGCAAGTCACCGTGCAGGGCGCAGTGATCTGGATGGGGGGGCTGCAGGCGCTGATTTCGCTGGGAATCCTTCTGACCTTCAACACGGCGGCGATCCTGCTGGGCTTTGCCTCGGCCGTTCCGGTTCTGATCTACCCATTCGCCAAGCGCTTTACCTGGTGGCCGCAAGTATTTCTGGGCATTGCTTTCAACTGGGGGGGCGCTTTGCTGGCCTGGACGGCGCATACCGGCAGCTTGGGGGGGCACCCGCCGTCGCGCTCTATCTGGCGGGCATGGCCTGGACCTTGTTCTATGACACGATCTACGCCTATCAGGACACCGAAGACGACGCGCTGATCGGGGGGGTGAAATCCACAGCCCGCCTGTTCGGCGACCGGCCCCCCCTGCCCTGGCTGCGCGCCTTCCTGATCCTGACCGTGGTGCTGATGGCACTGGCCTTCATCCTGGCGCTTCTGCCGCTGAATGACATGCTGATCCTGGTGCTTGGTCTGGGCGGGGGGGCCTGGTTCATCGGCTGGCACCTGGCCTGGCAGATGCGCATGCTGGACATCGACGACTGGAAGGTCTGCATGCACCTGTTCCGGTCGAACCGGAACGCAGGCCTGATCCCGGTGCTGGTCCTGGCCGCCGCTGTCCTGGCCTGACATTATCCTGTCGGGCGAATTCCGCCGATTTTCCGCCCTGCGACATGTGAACAGGTGACAAGTTTCCACCCTTTGAGGCAATTAGCGATTCAGTCCCGCGCCGAAACGCTCTAGAACCGGGGGGGCAAAGACAGGAAGATATTCGACACCCATGCGCCTTTCCCGCTTCATTCTTGCCCCCCCCGGATTGTTCCTTCTGGCCGCGCTGATTTCCGTGCTGGCAGCCTGGATTTCGATCGGCGTGATCGAACGCGCCTCGCAGGACGCTGTCGAAGACGCCCTGGTCCTGCAAGGCCACGAATGGTCGATGTGGATACGGACGGGTTGCAGGTGTTCCTCTCTGGTATCGCGCCCTCGGAAGGGGGGGACCGGTTCCGCGCCCTGTCGATCGCGGGCACCCGCGTGGACGCAGGCCGCCTGATCGACCAGATGGACGTGATCGCCGCTGCCGCCATCACACCGCCGCGCTTTCGGTCGAGATCCTGCGCAATGATGCGGGGGGGATTTCGCTGATCGGGCTTATCCCGGCTGACACCGATCGCACGGCGCTGATGCGTCGCATTCGGCGGATCGCCGGCGACACCCATGTGACCGACCTCTTGGAAAGCGCCGATTACCCCCCCGAGCCCACGCGCTGGAACGAGGCGCTGGAGTTCGCCATCGACGCCCTGGCGATGCTGCCGCGTTCGAAAATCTCGGTCGATGCGCAGCGTGTGGCGATCACGGCAATTTCGGACAGCGCGGTGCAAAAACGCCGGTGGGAGACCGAACTGGCAGGCGACAAGCCCGGCGGGCTGGGCCTGGCGATGGAAATCTCGGCCCCCCCCGACCGGTCATTACCCCCCCGTTTACTTTGCGTTTTCTGATCGAGGACGGAACCGCCCGTTTCGACGCCTGTTCCGCCCATACCGAACAGGGGGGGCGCGAGATGATCCTGGCCGCCGCCGCTGTGGCTGGGATGGAAGGGCGCGCCGCCTGCACCCTAGGCCTGGGCGTGCCATCGCCCACCTGGCCGCAAGCCGTGGCCCGCGGGATCGAGGCGGTCGCGGACCTGGGCGGGGGGGGTCGTTGACCTTCTCGGACGCCGACGTAACGCTGATCGCCCCCCCCGACACGACCCCCCCGCAGGAAGTTTTCGACAAGATCGCCGCCGAACTGGAAGCCGACCTGCCTGAGCTTTTCTCGCTGCACGCCGTCCTGCCGGAACCGGTCAAGATCGACGGCACCGGTGAGGGCGACGATGGCCCGCCCGAGTTTGTTGCCACACGCAGTCCGGAAGGCCTGGTGCAACTGCGTGGCCGCCTGACCGACGAAGCCCAACGCGCCGTTGCCGAAAGCTATGCCCGGGCGCGGTTCGGGGGGGTGGGCAATGTCTATGCCGCAACCCGGCTGGACGCGGAATTGCCGCGCGGCTGGTCAAGCCGCATCCTGGTTGCGCTTGAGGTGCTGGGTTATCTCGACAATGGCTCCGTGGTCGTGCAGCCCGAGGTCGTGGACCTGCGCGGCAAGACCGGCAACCCGGAGGCCAGCGCCGAGGTGTCGCGCATCCTGTCCGAACGGCTGGGCGAGGCACAGGACTTCCGCGTGAATGTCGAATATGTCGAAACGCTCGATCCCGAACAGGCCGGCCCGTCGCCCGAAGAATGTGTGGGATCAATCAACGCGATCCTGGCCGAGACCAAGATCACTTTCGCACCGGGCAGCTCGGACATTGACGCCGCTGCACGCGAGGTGATCGACGCCATTGTCGCGGTGATGGAGGAATGCACCGATGTGCCGATGGAAATCGCTGGCTATACTGACAGCCAGGGGGGGCGTGAGGAAATGAACCAGGCCCTGTCACAGAGCCGTGCCCAGGCGGTGCTGAACGCGCTGCTGGCCCGTCGCGTTCTGACCGAAAGCCTGGTCGCGCATGGCTACGGTGAGGCCGACCCAATCGCCGACAATGGCACCGAGGAAGGCCGCGAGGCCAACCGTCGGATCGAATTCCACCTGATCGTGCCCGAAGCGCCCGACGGGGGGGAGGAAGACGCCGCAGAAGCTCCGACAGCAGGAGGGCCGGATGAGGCGGCACCTGACGCCGGAAGCGCCGAAGACGCACCGGACACCACCGGCCATGAGACAACCGGGCAAGCTGAAGACACCGCCCCCCCCGAAAGCACGACAGACGAACCACTGCCGAGGACAGCCCCCCCGACGCCCCCCCGGCCGACACGCAAGAGGGTGGAGAAGACCAATGAGCAAGACCGAATTCATCATCGTCACCGCCATCATCCTCTTCGTGGCCTTTACCATGGGCTGGTTTGCACATTGGCTGATCCACCGGTTCACCAAAGTGTCCGGCAGTGAAATGGGCGAAATCGACCGCATGGCACAGGCCCTGCACGAGGCGGAGGAGACCCGCGATCAGGCGATCACCTACATGCAGCAACGTGAAAGCGAGCTGTCAAATCAGATGCACCAGACCGAAGCCGAGCTGCGCGCCGCGATGGACGGGTTGCGGGACGCCCGCCAGGAGGCCGAAGAACTGCGCGCCTATATCGAGCGGGTGAACCAGGGCTGAGGCCCGCCTGCGGCGCGCCGGCGGGCTCCCGCCCCCCCTCGTTGATCATCAAAGATGATCGCCTCGGGTTGGGCGTAGCGCTTTTGCTGCGCAAAAGCGCGGAGGGTGGCAGAGGTGTTAGGACGGCGAGAGGTGTGTCGCGCCTTTGCTACACAAAAGCCAGTGGGGGGGGCGCTGCCCTCATGCCGCCTGAAGGCGGCATCCCCCCCCGAGATACTTTCAGCTACATAAAGAACAGGCCCGCCGTGACCCATGGAGGCGTGGCGGGCGTGGGTGGGATGGTGTCACGCCCGCGTGGGGGGGCGGGGGGGCGGACTTATCCCCCCCCTCACTCCCAGCGGGACAGCGCGTCTTCGTCTTCGTCCTTGGCATCCACCCAGCTGGAACCATCCGCGCCGTACTCCTTCTTCCAGAAAGGCGCGCGGGACTTGAGGTAGTCCATCAGGTATTCGGCGGCCTCGAAGGCAGCCACGCGGTGCGGCGCGGCGGTGGCGACCATCATGATCTGTTCACCGGGACGCAAGGCCCCCCCGTGACGGTGGATCACCAGGCAATCGGCCAGATCCCAACGCGCCGTGGCCTCGTCGACCATCGCGGCAATCGCCTTTTGCGTCATACCCGGATAGTGTTCGATCTCCATCCGGTCGAGCCCACCTTCGACATCGCGCACGATGCCGGTAAAGCTGACCTGGGCACCCACGTCGGTGCGCCCCCCCTTGGCGAAACTCGCGAGTTCGGCGGAGAGGTCGAAATCCTCGGTCTGGACGCGAACAGTCATCTCAGCCACCGGTCATCGGCGGGAAGAAAGCCACCTCGCGCACGCCATCCAGCGGCGCGTCGAAATCGGCCAGCTCCTGATCCAGCGCCACGCGCAGGGCGGACAGGTCCTGAAAGGCCACCGCGTAGCGTTCTTCACGCCCGCGCAGCTCTTCGACCAGTTCGGCCACCGTGGCGGCCTGCGTTTCAACCCGTTCACGCGGCTCGCCGATGCGTTCACGCACCCAGGCGAAATACATCACGTCAAGCATCTGCATTCTCCTCTCGCAGGAAGGGCATGGCCTTGCGGAAATAGTCCCAGCCAGTGATCACGGTCAGAACGCCAGCGATCCACAGCAGGGTCACACCGATCCAGGTCGACCATGTCCAGGCCGTTTGGAAATAGATCAGCCCCCCCGCCTCGTCGGCAACGCGACCTTCCAGCACATCCAGGATCATGCCGTCATCCATGCCGTGAATCCGGTCATAGAAGGAATGTTCGAAGATGCCGGTGGAAAACAGAACCGCAATCGCCACCATCTGCACCGTGGTCTTCCACTTGGCCAGGTTGGTCACCTTCAGCGCACGGGCTTGTCGCCCAGCGTCTCGCGCAGACCGGACACGAAGACCTCGCGGTAGATGATCAGCGCCGAGGGCAGCAGGATCCAGGGCGTGACCCCCCCGGCATATCCGTTGATCACCAAGAGCGCGATCAGCACCATCGCCTTGTCGGCAATCGGATCCATCGCCGCGCCGAACAGGCTTTCCAGCTTCCAGGCGCGGGCCAGGTAGCCGTCCAGATAGTCGGTGATCGAGGCGACAATGAACAGGATCATCGCATACCAATCGGCCCAGGGGGGGCGGGCAAAATACAGGAACATGATCGGGACCAGAGGCGCGGCGAGCAGCCGGGCGACGGTCAGGATATTGGGCAGGGTCCATCTCATGAGGGATGCATAGCCTGTTGGTGCGGAGAGGGGGGGAAGGTGTCGTTGATGCAAACACCTGCGACGTAGCCGCGACGCGCCCGCCCGTGGGTGGACACACTCGCAACGGGGGGGATTGACTGCAAGGGGGGCTTGCCCCCCCACCGCATAGGTCTATTTGGCATGAAACGCCTTAAAGGTGCCGTCCCGTGGGGGGGACGGTTGGGCGCGTCGCGGCCACGCCGCTCCAACGGTCATCCACTTATGTTCGTGCTACGCCCGTCGAGTGCTTAGTCACCCCCCCTCCCGAAAGTGATCGTAGATCTTCTGCGCCAGGGCCGCCGAAATCCCGTCCACCGCCTTCAGATCCTCAAGCCCCCCCGCCCGGGTCACCGCCTTGGCGGAGCCGAAATGCGAAAGCAGCGCCCGTTTGCGCGCCGCCCCCCCGACGCCGGGCACCTCGTCCAGTGGGTTGGCCATGTTGGACTTGGCCCGCTTGGCACGATGGGTGCCGATGGCAAAGCGGTGCGCCTCGTCCCGCATCCGTTGGACAAAATAGAGCACCGGGTCATTGCGTTTCAGCGCGAAGGGGGGGCGTTCGCCACGGCGGTGGAATTCCTCCTTGCCATGATCACGATCCACCCCCCCTTTGGCGACGCCGACCATCGCAATATCCTCGACGCCAGATCTTCCATGATCTCGGCCACCGCACTGACCTGCCCTGCCCCCCCGCCGTCGATCAGCAGAAGGTCCGGCCAATGGCCCTGCTCGCGATCCGGATCTTCCTTGAGCAAACGTTTGAAGCGACGGGTCAGCACCTCTTTCATCATGCCGAAATCATCACCCGGCGTGAGGTCCTCGCCTTTGATATTGAACTTGCGATACTGGCTTTTCTCGAACCCCCCCTCCGGCCCTGCAACGATCATGCCGCCGACCGCATTGGTGCCCTGGATGTGGGAGTTGTCATAGACCTCGATCCGCTTGGGTGGCTCGTCCAGATCAAAGGCCTCGGCCAGCCCGGCCAGAAGGCGCGTCTGGGTCGCGGTTTCGGCCATCTTGCGTCCCAGGCTCTCACGCGCATTTCGCTGCGCGCCGGCAACCAGTTCGGATTTCTCACCACGCAGGGGGGGCACGGCCAGTTCGACCTTGCGCCCCCCCGCCTTTTCAGACAGGGCTTCGGCCATCAACTCGTGATCGTCCAGCGGATCAGAGAGCAGGATCAGTTTCGGCGGATCCTTCTGGTCATAGAACTGACCGACAAAGGCTTGCAGCACCTCGCCCAGTCCCGCGCCCGCTCCGGTACGCGGGTAGAAGTCCCGGTTGCCCCCCCAGTTCTGGTTGGCGCGGATGAAGAAGACCTGCACGCAGGCTTGGCCACCTTCCATATGGAGCGCGATCACATCGGCCTCGGACACACCGCGCGGGTTGATGCCCTGGGCCTGCTGCACTTGGGTCAGCGCTTGATCCGGTCGCGCAACACGGCGGCGCGTTCGAATTCCATCGCCTCAGAAGCTGCCTGCATTTCGGCAGCCAGGTGTTCCTGCACCTTGGTCGAGCGGCCGGTGAGGAAGTTCGTGGCATCGGTGACCAGCGCACCATAGTCCTGTTCCGAAATGCGGTCCACACAGGGCCCCCCCGCACAGCGCTTGATCTGATAAAGCAGACAGGGCCGCGTGCGGCTGTCAAACATGGCATCCGCGCAGTTGCGCAGCAGGAAGACCTTCTGCAACTGGTTCAGCGTGCGATTCACCGCATCAGCGCTGGCAAAGGGGGGGCCATAATACGCCCCCCCCTTTTCCTTCTTCGCACCGCGATGTTTCTTGATCTGCGGAAACGCGTGCCCGGTGACCAGGATATTTGGAAAGCTCTTGTCGTCGCGCAGAAGCACATTGAAATGCGGCTTCAGTTGCTTGATCAGGTTCTGCTCCAGCAGCAGCGCCTCGGTCTCGGTCCGCGTGGTCAGGAACATCATTGAAGCGGTCTGGCTGATCATCCGCGCAATGCGGGCCGTGTGGCCGGTCGGCTTGGCGTAATTCGACACGCGCTTCTTCAGGTTGCGCGCCTTGCCGACATAGAGCACCCGCCCCCCCTGCTCATCCAGCATGCGGTAGACCCCCCCAGGAGAGCCATCAAGCCGCCGCAGATAGTCGGCAATCACCGCGTGCCCTTTCGGGGGGGTCGGCGAGGCGTTCGCGCTATCGTTGTCGTGGCTCATCTCGGCTCCCGTGCGATTCTCTGTCCGGGCTGCAACGGCCCTTGTTTTGTTTCAAGTGAAAACATGCCCACAGCTTCTGTGGATAACTCTGAGGATAGCATTTGCCCAGCCCGGATTCCTCGTTGTTTTCGGCCCGGTTCATCGGATTGCCTATTTTTTAGGCACTATTCCAACATACTGTTTTCAAAGGAAAGTTTTATTACTTTTTTGTAAACGCATGAAAACATTGCGAAAATTCTCGGGCGTAGTGATGACGAACTGAACAGGTGTACAAGTTGCCGCAGGGTCCCCCCCCAATTGGTGGGGGGGTGATCTGTCAATCGAATCCGAGGATATCAGGGGGGGTTTTCCACCCCCCCAAATGCTGCCCGCCATCAGTCACCAGCACCTGTCCCGTTACACTCGGAGCGTGCAACAGATAGGCCAGCGCGCCGGTGATATCCTCTGGGTTCGATCCCCCCCGTTCAAGAACGGTGTTCGCCCTCTGCCGGGCAAAGTGGCTTTCGGACTGCCGTGACCCGATCATGGTCGGGCCTGGTGCAATGGCGTTGACGCGGATGCGCGGAGCCAGGGACTGGGCCGCCGTTTGTGTCAAAGCCCAAAGGCCCATCTTGGCAATCGTGTAGGTGGCGAACTCGGGCGTAAGCTTCTTGACGCGCTGATCCAGCATATTGACCGCCAGCCCTGTCGCCATCGGCTCTCCACGTGCATCCACGCCAGCCTCGGGCACCTGTTCGGCAAAGGCCTGGGTCAGGAAGAAGGGCGCGCGCAGGTTCGAATTTATGTGGCGGTCCCAGCTTTCCGCCGTCGCGGTGTCCAGCCGGTCATATTCAAAGACCGAGGCATTGTTCACCAGAACGGTCAGCGGCCCACCCAAAGCACGCATGGCCTCGGGCACCAGACGGTCCACATCGGCAGCGTTCAGAAGGTCGCCCTGCAAGGTGCAAGCGGCGCATCCAAGGTCACGAACCTGTCGGGCGGTGTCCTCGGCGCCGTTCGCAGATGTTGCGTAGTGCACCGCCACGTCATACCCGTGGCGCGCCATCTCCAGCGCCATGGCGCGGCCCAGCCGCGCCCCCCCCGCTCCTGTCACCAAGGCCCGCATGGATCAGCCTTTCAGAACCATCAAAACATAGACGACATATAGCACCGACAGGGCAATGCCCCCCCAACCACGGCCCATATGCCATTTCATGAAGACAAAGGGGGGGAACAGCAGCAGCGACGCGCCCAACATGACCCAGATGTCAAACTGCAGAATGCCGGGTTCCACAGGGATTGGACCAACCAGGCTGGCCACCCCCCCGATGATGGCCAGAAGGTTGAACATGTTCGAGCCGATCACATTGCCCATCGCCACTTCGGCCTGATTGCGCAGCGCGGCCATGACAGTGGTCGCCAGTTCCGGCAGAGAGGTGCCCAGCGCCACCAGCGTGAGGCCAATCACCGTTTCAGATACACCGAAATGGCGGGCAATGTTGGTCGAGGCATCAACCAGCAAGTCGGCACCCAGTGGCAGACCGATGAGGCCCAGCGCCAGAAACAACCCCCCCACTTTCCACCAAGGCATGTCCGGGTCGGCCCCCCCTTCGACATCAAGCTCGTCTTCGGTCTCTTCCTCGATCCCGGCAGCGACAGCACGCCGGTGGGTCAACGCCACCCTGAACGCCGAGCTGAGCATCAGGCCAAGTGCGGCCAGCAGCACCACCCCCCCCTGCACCCAGGTGATTACCCCCCCGTTGAAGGCCAGGAATAGGAATAGGAACGATGCCCCCCCGATCATCTGGATATAACTCTTGCGGGTATCGCAATCGCCCGTGGACAGGCCCGAGATCAGCGCGGGAACACCCAGAACCAGCAGGATATTCGCCGTGTTCGATCCGACCACATTCCCCCCCATGGCCAGCCCTGCGACCCCCCCTTCGTGGATCGCCTGGATCGAGATCAGCAGTTCCGGGGGGGCGGACGTGCCGAAAGCCACGATGGTCAGGGACACAATCAACGCAGGCACGCCCAAGCGCAGCGACATGTTCACCGCGCCCCCCCGCACCAGGCTGTCACCGGCCAGCAGCAGAATCACCAGGCCAAGGCCCGCATAGATCAGATCCACGTTGTCAGCCCTTTCTCTGGCAATCGCAGCTGGATTTCCCGATACGGTAGCGTCCGCAACGGGGGGGGCATTTCATCGCCTCGATACGTTTCTGGCCCGGAAAACGCAACTTGCCGAACATCGCCAGCACGGCCATGAACGCCAGGAAGATCGAGACCGCCTTGAACAGCATGTCAGAGGCCAAACCGCGCAAAACCGGCGCGGTCCTCGATAGCGGCCAAAGCGTCTTCGGCCATCGACAGACCCAGGCGGCTGGCCAGGCCACGGCGCTGACCGTAGATGCGGAAGCGCACGTCCTTGCCGAACCGGGTTTTCATCACCGGCACCAAATGGCCGATCCCATCGGCCAGCCCCCCCTTGTCCACGGCCCCCCCCTGGCCGATCCAGACGTCGCCGGTGAACAGGTCCTCGCCGTTCGGCAGCTTGCCGCCACGACGATTTTTCACGTGGCGAATGAAGCTTTGGTGGATCTGCTCCTGCAGGTCTTTCAGCCGCTCCACATCCTCGGGGGGGTTTTCCGGGCGGAACGGGTCCATCATGCTTTTCGATTTGCCGGCCGTGTGCACACGTCGCTCGACACCCAGTTTCTCCAAGGCTTGCGTAAAGCCGAACCCGGCTGAAATCACTCCAATTGAACCCAGGATCGAGCTATCGTCCACGAAAATCTCGTCCGCCGCACAGGCCAGCCAATAGCCACCGGACGCCGCCACGTCCTCGACGAAACCGATGACAGGAATGGATTTTTCTTCAGCCAGGCGGCGAATGCGGGCGGCAATCAAGCTCGATTGCGCGGGGGGGCTGCCGCCAGGGGGGGAATTGATCACCAGCGCGACGGCATCCGGCTTGCCCTTGCGAAAGGCACGTTCGATGGCCGGGGGGGCAAGCCCTGCGTCGTTCAATTGCCCACGCGCACCTGAGGCGATCATGCCCTGCAGGCGAATGACCGCGACCGTCGGGGGGGCGGATTTCATGAAAGGGATCCAGCGTTTCATGGCCCCCCCGACATAGAGGCCCGCCCCCCCGCCGGGAACAAGAGCAGGGCGGCAATGAGTGCCGGGTTGTGACCGTTACGTCAGGTTCGGATCTTCCAGCCGGTGCGGAAAATCCACCAGATCGCGCCCAGACAGGCGACGGTAAAACCCAGCACGGCCAGCAGCGACCAGCCGACCGCCACATCCGCCTGACCGAAGAAAGCCCAGCGGAACCCGGACACCAGATAGACCACCGGGTTGAACAGGGTCACCTTCTGCCAGAACTCCGGCAGCATCGAGATCGAATAGAAAGTTCCGCCCAGGAAAGCCAAGGGCGTGATGATCAGCATCGGCACCAGTTGCAGCTGTTCGAACGTATTGGCCCAGATGCCGATGATGAACCCCCCCAGAAGCGCGAAGTTGATGCAGGTGAGAACTAGGAAGCCCAGCATCCATATCGGGTGCTGGATGCTCAGATCCACGAAGATTGTCGAGGTCACAAGGATGATCAGACCGATCATCAAGGCCTTGGTCGCCGCTGCGCCCACGTAGCCGATTACCACTTCGATGAAATTCACCGGGGGGGCGGATAGGAGTTCATAGATCGAGCCGAGGAATTTTGGCATGTAGATGCCGAAGGCCGCGTTGGTCACGCTCTGCGTCAGCACGGTCAGCATGATCAGGCCGGGCACGATGAAGGCGCCGTAGCTGACACCTTCAACCTGGTCGATGCGCGAACCGATGGCCGCGCCGAAGACGATGAAGTAAAGCGAAGTGGACAGGACCGGCGAAATGATGCTCTGCGCAATCGTGCGGAAGGTGCGCGACATTTCAAAGCGGTAGATGGCTTGGATGGCATTCCAGTTCATTGGGCGTCCTCCGTCACGAGGGTCACGAAGATCTCCTCCAACGAGCTTTGCGAAGTGTCGAGGTCGATCATCTTCAGCCCCCCCGCCGCAGCCACGTCCGACAACAGGCGGGTAATGCCGGTACGATCCGCTCCGCTCTCGAAATGATAGACCAGCCCGCCCTCATCGGTCAGCTCCAGCGGATGCTCGGACAGGCTTTCGGGGGGGATGGCAGTCAGCGGTTCGGACAGGTCGAGGCGCAGCTGTTTCTGCCCCCCCATGCGGCGCATCAGAGCGTCCTTTTCCTCGACCAACAAAAGCTCGCCATTGTTGATCACGCCGATCCGGTCGGCGATGGCCTCGGCCTCTTCGATGTAATGGGTGGTCAGGATGATGGTCACACCGTCCTGGCGCAGGGTCTCGACGATCTCCACATGTCCTTGCGCAGTTCGACATCAACGCCGGCGGTGGGTTCGTCCAGGAACAGGATGCGCGGATCATGGGACAGGGCCTTGGCGATCAGCACGCGACGTTTCATGCCGCCCGACAGCGCACGGATACGCTCGTTGCGTTTGTCCCAGAGGCTGAGCTGGCGCAGGATACGTTCAATCGCGGCGGGGGGGTCGCGTGGCTTGCCGAACAGCCCGCGCGAGAAACTCACCGTGTTGATCACCGTCTCGAACGGCTCCAGGGCGATTTCCTGCGGGACAAGGCCGATCATGCGGCGTGCGGCACGGAACTGCTCCTGAATATCAAACCCGCCCACGGTGATCTTGCCCGAACTGGGCATGGTGATGCCGCAGACAATCGAGATCATCGTCGTCTTGCCCGCCCCCCCGTTGGGGGGGCCGAGCAGCGCCAGGATCTCACCCTCTTCAATGTCCAACGACACACCCTTCAGCGCCTCGAATCCGCCTTCGTAGGTCTTGGTCAGATTGGAAATGGACAGGATGGCTGTCATGAAGTCGCCCCCCCAAATAACGTGTCGATGCCACAAGCTGCGCAGGGTAGCGCAAACGAGGCCGAGGACAAGGGGGGGGCTGGTGACGGCTCCTGTCAGCAGAGACACACATCACCTGTGCGCCTTGATACAACGGTGTCGTGCATGCCCCCCCCGGCCCGGCGGGGGGGTGGGGGGGTGGCAACCGGGTGAGGTCAGGCGCAAGGACGCAAAGGGGGGGGAGCCGGGCCGGGGGGGGCTTCCCGACCTTTGCTCTGCTCATTTGTGCTAAAATGGCCTTTGGCACCTGATACAAATCAACGCGCCCGTCCTTTCAAGGCCTTAGCCTTGCCTCATTACCGGTTCGCCGGGGGGGCCCCTACCCCCCCGCAGGCGAATCAGCCAGACAGGAAAGGGAACCCCCCCATGCATCGTCTTCACACAGCCCCCCCCGTACTGCACTCATCTGCGGCCCCCCCTACCTTTCCGGCAAGACCTCGTTGTTCGAGGCCCTGCTGGTCGAGGCGGGGGGGGCGCTACAACCTCACACCGGCGGACAAAGCGCCTTTACCCTGGCCGACCATTCGCCCGAGGCACTGGCCCATGGAATGTCGACCGAGATGAACGTGGCGCAGGCGCAGTATCTGGGCGAGGATTGGAGCTTCATCGACGTGCCCGGTTCCGTCGAACTGGGACAGGAGATGCGCGATGCCATGGATGTGGCGGACGTCGCCGTGGTGGTCGTGGAACCCGAACCGGAAAAGGCGGTGACCTTCGCCGCTCACCTGAAGGCCCTTGAGGAAGCCAACATTCCCCCCCACGTCATCTTCATCAACAAGTTCGACCGGCACGATGCTTCGGCGCGCGAGTTGATGGAAGCATTCCAGGCGGTCTCGTCCAAACCGCTCGTCCTGCGTGAAGTGCCGATCCACGAGGATGGCAAGGTCACCGGTTATGTCGATCTGGTGTCAGAGCGCGCATTCAAGTGGGAGGAAGGCAAGCCCTCGACCCTGATCAAATTGCCCGATGTGGTGAAGGACCGCGAAGAAGAAGCGCGGATCGAGATGCTGGAAAGCCTTGCCGATTTCGACGATGGGTTGCTGGAAAAACTGCTGGAAGACGTCGCGCCGTCCACCGGCGAGGTTTACGACGACATGGCCAAAGAGCTGGCGGAAGACCTGGTGGTTCCCGTCTTCTTCGGCTCGGCCACGCAGAACCATGGGGGGGTGCACCGGCTGATGAAGTCGCTGCGCCATGACGCGCCGGACGTCACGGCCACAGTGGCACGTCATGGGCTGGCGGGCGACGAGACGCGCGTGAAAGTCTTCAAGACGCTACAGGCGGGTCACGCGGGCAAGCTGTCGCTGGCACGGGTGCTGACCGGCAGCCTCAAGGCGGGCGACACGCTGGACGGCGCGCGGCCTGCGGGCATCAACAGCGTCTTCGGCCAGAAGCTGAGCGCGGTGAAAGAGGCCCCCCCCGCCGGCAGCGTGGTCGGCCTGACCAAGCTGGAAAGCGCTGTGACCGGCGACACCCTGACCAAGACCGGGCGCACCCCCCCATGCGACCGCGCCCCCCCGCTGCCCCCCCCTGCTTTTGCCAAAGCAATCAAGGCGGCCAGCCGGTCCGATGACGTGAAGATCTCGGACAACCTCAAGAAACTGTTGGACGAGGATCGTTCGCTGAACCTGCGTTTCGACGCGGTGAACGGCGTGCAGGTGCTGGAGGGTCAGGGCGACATGCACCTGCGCCTGTGCCTGGAACGGCTGGAAAATCGCGCGGGGGGCTGAAGGTCGAAGCCGAAGCGCCCGAGGTCAGCTATCGCGAGACGATCCGAAAACCGGCTGAAAAGCGCGTGCGCCACAAGAAACAGTCGGGCGGCCATGGCGAGTTCGGCGAGGTCGAGATCAAGATCACGCCGGTCGGGCGCGGCGAGGGTAACAGCTTTGCCGAAACGATCCACGGCGGTTCCGTCCCGCGCCAGTATTTCCCGGCGGTGGAAAACGGCGTGAATGACGCACTGGTCAAGGGCCCCCCCAAGGGCTATCCAGTGGTGGATGTGTCGGTCACGCTGACGGACGGCAAGTCGCACAGCGTGGACAGTTCGGAAATGGCCTTCCGCAAGGCCGGCGCCCAGGCAATGCGCGAGGCATTGGCAGACGCCAAACCGGTCCAGTTGGAGCCGATCAACGCCGTGACCTTCCAGGTGCCCGATCAGTTCATCGCGGGCGTGCAGAAGATCGTATCCGGGCGGCGGGGGGCCATATCCTGGGGGGGTTTGACACCCGCGATGGCTGGCCCGGTTGGCAAGAGGTGCAGTGCCACATGCCTGCCGCAGAAATGGGCGACCTGATCATGGAGCTGCGGTCGGCCACCATGGGGGGGGTGGGCAGTTTCCGTTCAGAGTTTGACCACCTGCAGGACATGTAACCCGACATCACATGTCGAACAAACGCCTCGCAGCCAACTCGGCCGCGGGGGGGCGTTTTGGATATCAGAACATCCCGTTCTTGAATGTTTCATCTTTTGAACTATGTTGAGCGACTGAAAGGACCTGCCATGACCACCTGTGATTCGACCGTCCTGCTGGATCCCAACAATGACCCGGCCGTGCCCCCCCCGAAGTTCGCGCTCTCATGGGGGGGATTTATGCCACGTTCACCCGCCTCCAGGCCTGTTTCGACAACCTGGACGGGGGGGCCTGTGGTGAAGACATGCCCGACAACCAGCGCCACCTGCTGGTGAAGCTCGAACGCCCCCCCCGCCGCATGGGCGACCTGGCACAGGTGATGAACCAACTGCCCAGCTCGCTCACCGCCATCGCGGACGCGTTGGAAGAGCGTGGCCTTGTGATGCGCGAGCGCGACCCCCCCGACGACCGGCGCGCCTGGCTTTTGCGCCTGACTGACGCGGGCACCGCATTCCGTGCCGAGATGCTGACAGAGGGGGGGGACAATTGTTTCGCGACGTGACCGGCCTGAGCGACGACGACATCAACACCCTGGCGGACATCGGAGACAAGATGCGCCACAACATTCTGAAAAACATGCTTCAAGAGGGAACAGACACATGACCACCCTGACCCGCGTGCTCGCGCTGAGCCTCGCCACCCTGCTTCCCACCCTGCCAGCCCTGGGCCAGGACGAAACCACCCCCCCCGCCCCCCCGGCCCCCCCGACCGCGCCCAAACCCGTGAAGCTGATGGAGGTGGAAACCGGAACCTCCCTGCCAACCCGCCATTTCTTTGGCCGCGTCGTGGCACGGCAAACCGTTGATCTGGCCTTTCAGGTCGGGGGGGGTGAAATCATCGACTTCGGTGTAAGCGAAGGTCAGTTCGTTGAACGGGATGAACTGATCGCCTCGCTCGACATGGAACTGTTTCAACTGCAATTCGAACAGGCCAGGCTGCAGCTGGAACAAGCGGATCGCACGCTGCACGCCTCAGCAAGCTCGCGGGGGGGAACACCGTCAGCCAGGTCACCATTGACGATGCCGAGACCACCAAACTGCTGGCCGAAGTCGCCTTGCGTCAGGCCGAATACAACATCGAACACGCGATGCTGATGGCACCGTTCGACGGGCTTGTCGCCCTGCGCCACACGGAAGAATACAACACCGTTGGTGCCGGGGGGGCCCCCCCGGTGGTCCGGCTGCATGACATGTCTGAAATCCGGGTCGAGATCGACGTGCCCGAGGTTCTGTTTCAACAATCGGGAGAGGACGACGCCTTTGCCATCCTGGCCCGTTTCCCGGCCCAGCCCGACAAACAGTATCCAATGAGCATCCGTGAATATGACGCCCAGGCCTCCGAAGCGGGACAGAGCTTCCGCGTGACCCTGGGCATGGAGCCCGATGAAGATCTGGTTGTCCTGCCGGGCAGCTCGGTCGAAATCTCGGTTTCATTGTTCGCCCACGCACAGGCAATTACCTTGCCTGCCACCGCCCTTCTGCCCCCCCTGGGCAGTGACGGCGACCTATCGGTGATGTTGTTCAAACCTGGGGGGGCAACCCCCCCCGACGAAGGAACGGTGGAACGGCGTCCGGTCACAGTCGAGGTGAACAATCTGGGCGGCTTTACCGTGGTCGAAGCTGAGTGGCGGGGGGGAAGAGATCGTCTTGACCGGTGTCGCTGCCCTGACAGACGGGCAAGCGGTGCGCCGCTTCAACGGCTTTGCCAAATAAGGGGGGGGCCGACAGATGGTCAATATCGCACGCGCCTCAATCGAAAAGCCGCTCTATACGTGGCTGATCATGCTCGCCTGTCTGTTGGGCGGCATCTATGGCTTCTTCAACCTGGGCCGGCTTGAAGATCCTGCCTTCACCATCAAATCCGCCGTCGTGACAACGGTCTACCCAGGGGGGGCCACCGCAGCCAGGTGGCAACCGAAGTCTCGGAGCCGCTGGAAAGCGCAATCCAGAAAATGGGCGAGTTGGACAAGATCACATCAATCAACCGCCCCCCCGGTTTCTCGCAAATCACCGTCGAGGTGCAGAGCACCTTTGACGGCACCGAACTGCCGGCCATCTGGACCGATCTGCGCAACAAGGTGAATGACGCGGCGGCCGGGTTGCCATCGGGTGTCAAAGCACCGGTGATCAATGACGGTTTCGGCGACGTGTTCGGCCTGTTCTATGCGGTCACCGCCGAAGGCTTCACAGATGCCGAGAAACATGACCTGGCCACCTTCCTGCGACGCGAATTGCTGGCGGTGGACGGCGTGGCTGACGTGGAGATCGCAGGCCTGCCCGACGAGGCGATCTTTGTCGAACCCGACCCGACCCTTGTCGCAAACCTGGGCGTGTCAGTTCAGGCGGTCGCCAATGCGATTGCCACCGCCGACAGCGTGGCACCCGCGGGCAGCGTGGACCGAGACGGTCGCGAGATCGCCATTCTGACCCCCCCGGACGGTCCGACACAGTGGACGCTATCGCCGGTCTTTCCGTGGGTGTGAACGGCAACATCCTGAACCTTGTCGACCTGGCCTCTGTCACGCGCGGGCGCATTGACGATCCCAAGGTCCTGATCCGGTTTGACGGGGGGGTCGAGGCTTTCACTCTGGGCATCGCAGGCCTATCGACAGAAAACATCGTCGAAGTCGGCCACCGCGTCGATGCGCGTCTGGCTGAGCTGTCCATCGACATCCCGGTCGGGGGGGTGGAGCTTTTGCCGATCTACCAGCAGCACTTGGTTGTGGAGCAGGCGTCGAACGACTTCCTTGTGAACCTCGCCACCTCCGTTGCCATCGTGGTGATCGTGCTGGCTCTGTTCATGGGCTGGCGTGCGGGCGTGGTGATCGGGGGGGCGACCCTTTTGCTTACGGTTGTCGGCACGCTTCTGTTCATGTGGCTGTTCTCGATCGAGATGGAGCGTATCTCTCTGGGGGGGGCCTGATCATTGCGATGGGCATGCTGGTGGACAACGCCATCGTGGTGGCCGAAGGCATGCAAATCTCCATGCTGCACGGGCGCAAGTCCAAGGACGCCGCCGATGACGCAGCCGCCAAGACCCAGGTCCCGCTGCTGGGCGCCACGGTGATTGGCATCATGGCCTTCGCAGGCATCGGGCTTTCGCCGGATGCGACCGGCGAATTCCTGTTCTCGCTCTTTGCGGTGATCGGCATTTCGCTGCTCTTGTCCTGGGTGCTGGCCATTACCGTCACGCCCCCCCTGCTGGGTCACTACCTGTTCAAGGTGGGCAACCTCAAGGATGGCGAAGACGCCTATGGCGGCATCTTCTTCCGCCTCTACAAGGGCAGTTTGCGCCTGGCGCTCCGGGCCCGCCTGTTGGTGGTCCTGATGCTGATCGGCATTACCGTGGCCTGTTACGCTGCTTCGGGCTGATGAAGCAACAGTTCTTCCCCCCCAACTCGAACACGCCGCTCTTCTTCGTACATTACAAGCTGCCGCAGGGAACCCCCCCGATCCACACAACATCGGAACACCTGAAAGTCTTCGAATCCTGGCTGGCCGAGCGGGAGGACGTCGTCTCGGTCACCACATTCGTGGGCCAGGGCGCGACGCGCTTCATGCTGACCTATGACGGGGGGGAACGGCCGAATCCATCCTATGGGCACCTGATCATCCGCACCGAGCATCGCGACGAGATCCCGGCGCTGCAGGCAGACCTGGAAGCGTTCGGACGGACGGCGTTCCCTGAAGGCGAGTTCCGCACCAAACGCCTGGTCTTCGGGCCGGGCGGCGGCGATCCGATCCAGGTTCGTTTCTCGGGATCAGACCCGGATGTGCTGCGCGAACTGGCCGCCGAGGCGCAGCGCGTGATGGCCCAGGCCTCGCCGAATGTGCTGGACCTGCGCACCAACTGGCGCGAACGCGAACTGGTGATCAAACCGATCTACTCGACTCAACGCGCGCAAGGGGGGGCAGGCGTTACGCGGGATGATGTGGCGCAGATCCTTGAGTTCTCGACAGACGGGTTCCGGGGGGGGCACGTTCCGCGAAAACGAGCGCCTGATCCCGATCATCATCCGACGCCCGCAGAATGGCGGTAACCTGATGGATCAGCAGGGTTATTCGACCCTGACCGGTGAACAGGTCCCGATGGAGCAGCTGATCAATGGCTTCACCTACGAGGTGCAGGACACCCTGGTGCATCGCCGCAACCGCCTGTCGACAATTTCGGTTGGGGGGGCGGATGTCCCTGCCGACATGACCGCCGCTTCGGTTTTTTTCCGAAGTGCAAGCGGCAGTCGAGGCTATGGAATTGCCCGTTGGCTACAAGATGGAATGGGGGGGTGGCGAGCATGAAAACTCGGCCGAGGCCAATGAAAGCCTGGGCAAGCAACTGCCGGTGTCACTGCTGATCATGGTCCTGATCTCGATCCTACTGTTCAACGCCCTGAAACAGCCGATCATCATCTGGCTGCTGGTGCCTATGAGTGTGAACGGTGTCGTGCTGGGCCTTCTGGGCACCGACCTGCCCTTCACGTTTACCGCGCTCCTGGGCATGCTGTCGCTATCGGGCATGCTGATCAAGAACGGCATCGTGTTGGTCGAGGAGATCGACCTGGTGCGCGAAGAAGGTCTGCCGCTGACCGAGGCGGTGGTAAAGGCCTCTGTCTCGCGTCTGCGTCCGGTCTTCCTGGCTGCCGTGACCACCATTCTGGGCATGGCTCCCCCCTGCTGGGCGACGCTTCTTCCGTTCCATGGCGGTGACAATCATGGGCGGTCTGGCCTTTGCTCGATCCTGACCTTGGTGGCAGCACCGGTGCTGTATCACCTGTTCTTTGCCAGATCGGAACGGCGCACCCTGGCGGCAAAGGCCAAGGCGGAACCGGCGACGGCATGAGCCAAATAAAGGGGGGGCCCTGCAGGGCCCCCCCTTCAATTTCTCATGGCAGAAGAACGACCTCCTGAAACATCGGAAAACCCGAGCAGTCACCCTTTCCCGGCACGGTACCAAGCGTCGATCAACGCACGTTCCTCGGATTCCATCCAACTGACGTTGGCCGGAGGCATGGCCGTCGTGCGCGCCGCCTGCATCCAGATCTGGTGCGCCGCACCCGCAATCTCTTGCGGGGGGGTTTCCAGAAGGATGCCCTTGGGTGCGGAGTGGATGCCGTCATATCCTGGCTCGCGCGCATGGCACATCGAACAGCGCCCTTGCACGAGGTAGGTCACCTCTTCAAAGTCAGCCAGGCCTGCAAAGACTTGCTGGGACGGGGGGGTAAAAGGCCGCGCCTCAGCCGCCTCAAGGTCCTCGTATTCCGGCGCGCCCGCAGATGACAGATAGACGATCGCGGCAAACAACGCCGCCGTCACCGCCCAGGTCCACCACAGGTTCCCCCCCTTGCGCGCATGATGTGTGTTGAAGAAATGTCGGATGGTGACGCCCATTAGAAAAACCAGCGCCGCAATCAGCCAGTTGTACTGGGTCGCGAAGGCCTGCGGCGCGTGGTTGGACAGCATCAGAAACACCACCGGCAAGGTCAGATAATTGTTGTGGGTCGACCGCAGCTTGGCGATCTTGCCATATCTCGCGTCCGGCGTGCGCCCGGATTGCAGGTCCTTCACCACGATGCGCTGGTTCGGCATAATGATGAAAAAGACATTCGCGGTCATGATCGTCGCCGTGAATGCGCCTAGGTGCAGCATCACCGCGCGACCCGTGAAGATCTGATTATACCCCCCCCACCCCCCCATCGCCACCAACAGCGCGAACAGCAGCAGCATCAGCAGCGTCGGATTTTCCGCCAGGCCTGATTTGCACAGGGTATTATAGACGATCCAGCCAATCGTCAGCGACCCGGCCGAGATCGCAATCGCCTGCCACGGCGCGAACTCGACCTTGGCCGCGTCGATCAGATACAGTTCCGCCCCCCCACCCCCCCAATACACCAGCGCCAACAGGGCCGCGCCCGACAACCAGGTCGAATAGCTTTCCCATTTGAACCAGGTCAGGTCATGGGGGGGCATGCGGTTGGGCGCCACGCCGTATTTCTGAATGAAATAGAACCCACCGCCGTGGACCTGCCATTCCTCGCCCGTGATGCCCGACCGGCGGTCGGTCGAGGGCCGGAGCCCCCCCAGATCCAACGCGATGAAGTAGAAGGACGACCCGATCCAGGCAATCGCCGTGATCACATGCAACCAGCGCACCGCAAAGGACGCCCAATCCCAGAAAAAGGCAAATTCGATCATTCGCGTGTCTCCTTCGAACCGGCCAAGCCTAGCAAACTGGTTATTTCACATGTATTCCTGAAAAGGTCAGAACTCTTTCAAACAAAGCCAAACAATTAATCATGGCCTATCTCGACAATATCCGCACTTTCATAAGAGTCCATGAACTGGGCTCCATGTCAGCCGCCGCGCGCGATCAGCGGATTTCGGCGGCGGTGGCCTCGGCAAGGATCGCGCAGCTGGAAGAGCATCTGAACGTGCGCCTGTTCCAGCGCACCACGCGGTCGTTGACCCCCCCGACCGAACAGGGCGAGATCTTCTATCGCGGTGCCTGCCGCATCGTGCAGGCGATTGACGAGGCCGAGGCCGAGATCACCCAGGTTACCAACCAGCCGCGCGGCACCTTGCTGGTGGCCGCACCCCCCCTGGGTCTGGGGGGGCGACGGCTCTTGGCACCTTTAATCCCTGAATTCAAACGAAAATACCCGCTGATCAACATCCGTCTACGCCTATCGGACCGCAAGCTGGACCTATCGGCAGAAGGCATCGACGTGGAATTCTTCCTGGGTCTGCCGGAGGATTCAGCCCTGCGCATGAAAAAGATCGCGGACTGCCCACGTCTCCTCTGCGCCACGCCCGAGTACATCGCGCAGCGGGGGGGCCTGCCACGCATGGCAGCTGAACTGACCGATGGCACCCATGATTGTCTGAACCTGCGCTACCCCCCCGGAGCGCCCGAATTCCAGTGGATCCTGAACGGCCCCCCCGATGGACCGCGCCGCGTGCCGGTGACCGGCCCGCTGGAAAGCGACGATGGCGACGTGTTGACCGGCTGGGCGCTGGAAAGTCAGGGGGGGATCGTTCTGAAACCTGTCTTTGAGGTGGCCGAACATCTGGCCGAGGGCCACCTGGTTCCGGTTCTGGAAGCAGAACGCCGGTGCCGGTGCAGTTGGCCTGCCTCTACACCCACCTGAAACGCCAGGACCCGAAGACCCGACTGTTCATCGACTTCATGGCCGACAGGCTGCGCCCGCTGGTCTCGGCCCGTTACGAGCCGCGATAGGTCGAATAGCCGTAGGGCGAAAGCAACAGCGGCACGTGGTAATGGTCGTCCTCGGACATGCCGAACCGGATCGGCACCTGGTCCAGAAACAAGGGCTCCGCCCCCCCCGCCTGACCGGTGGCACGCAGATAGTCGCCCGCAAAGAAGATCAGTTCATAGCTCCCGAACTTGAAATCGCCCTCTGGCAGGATCGGCGCATCGGTGCGCCCGTCCGCATTGGTCACCGCCTTGGCAATCTGTTCGCGCGCATCTCCGTCCAGACGGTGGAGCACGATGGTGATCCCCCCCTCTGCCGGGCAGCCCCCCCGCGCGGTGTCCAGCACATGGGTGGTCAGAAATCCGGGCATGGGTGCCTCCTCTTTTCGTCGGTTCTGCCGCAGAAAGGGGGGGCTGCACGCGCCCCCCCGGGCATTTGCGAATAATCCTTCAGGATTTTCTTGAAGGTCCGCAAGATGATGATGCGATAACCTTCCCGGAACAAGGAGCAAAGCGTGACCCGATACCCCCCCCGAGACATGCGTGGTTATGGTGCGACGCCCCCCCCGGACCCGAAGTGGCCCGGCGCGGCAAAGATCGCGGTGCAATTCGTTGTGAATTACGAGGAGGGCGGCGAAAACTGTGTGTTGCATGGGGGGGATGCGGCGTCCGAGGCTTTTCTGTCCGAAATCGTGGGCGCAGCCCCCCCTGGCAAGGCCAGCGGCACTGGAACATGGAGTCGATCTATGAATACGGCGCGCGCGCCGGGTTCTGGCGGCTCCATCGCCTGTTTGCCGAGATGGAGATCCCCCCCGCGACCGTCTATGGCGTTGCCACGGCGCTTGCCCGAAGCCCGGAACAGGTCACAGCCATGCAGGAGGCCAGGTGGGAAATCGCCTCCCACGGGCTCAAGTGGATCGAATACAAGGATTTTTCGCCGGAAGACGAGCGCGCCCATCTGAACGAGGCTATCGCGCTGCACACGAAAGTCACCGGCACCCGCCCGCTGGGCTGGTACACCGGGCGGTGTTCGGTCAACACCGTGGACCTTGTGTCAGAGGAGGGCGGGTTCCTTTACGTGGCCGACAGCTACGCCGACGACCTGCCCTATTGGCACGCGCACAAGGGCGGGCATCAGCTGGTGGTGCCCTATACGCTCGATTGCAACGACATGCGCTTTGCCACGCCGCAGGGGGGGTTCAATTCGGGCGATCAGTTTTTTTTGCCTACCTTAAAGACACGTTCGACGCTCTTTATGCCGAAGGCCAGGCGGGCGCGGCCAAGATGATGTCGGTGGGGGGGCTGCACTGCCGCCTGGTCGGGCGGCCCGGGCGGGTCATGGCGCTGCGCCGCTTCATGGACTATGCGCGCGGCCACGAAGGCGTGTGGTTTGCCACCCGCGAGCAGATCGCGCGACATTGGCACGTGACACACCCGCCGGTCGATCATCCGCGCCCCCCCTCGACCATGGGCCGCAGCGCCTTCATGGAGACCTATGGCGGCATCTTCGAACACTCCCCCCCATGGGTGGCCGAGGGGGGGGCTTATGGCGCAGAGCTTGGCCCGGCCCATGACAGCGCGGGCGGGCTGCACAACGCCATGTGCCGCGCCTTCCGACGCGCCTCGGATGACGCCCGTTTGGGCGTGCTGCGCGCCCATCCTGACCTGGCGGGCAAGCTGGCGCAGGCAGGACGATTGACGGCAGAAAGCACCTCGGAACAGGCCAGCGCCGGGCTGGACCTGCTGACAGACGCGGAACGCGCGGCCTTCACGGACATGAACGCGGCCTATGTGAAAAAACACGGCTTTCCCTTCATTATCGCGGTGCGTGACCACGACAAGGCCAGCATCCATAAGGCGATGGAGCGGCGGTTGGGCAATGACACCGCCACCGAATTCGCCGAGGCCTGCACCCAGGTCGAACGCATCGCGTGGTATCGGTTGAAGGACCTGTTGCCATGAGCCAGCAGATTATCGCTCAGCCCCCCCTGACGTCCGCCGCCTTTGCCCCCCCATACGGGGGGGACGTATTGGACGCCACCGGGGGGGCACCGGACAAGATGATCAACGAAGGGCTCTGCGGGCGCCATCACGATCGCGCCAGGCTGGAGTTTGACGGGGGGGGCCGCGCAGGCGTGTCGATCTTCGACGCTCAACCGCGCACCCTGCCCTATGACTTCGACCTTGTCGAACGTCACCCGGACGGCTCGCAATGTTTCGTACCGATGACCCCCCCGGCCCCCCCATTCCTGGTCATCGCTGCCCCCCCGGACGACGGCGGCACCCCCCCCGGCATACCGTGCGCTTTTCTGACCGCCCCCCCCGGACAGGCGGTGAACTTTCACCGTGGCACCTGGCACGGGGGGGTGCTGACACCCCCCCTGTCCGCTCCGGGCCTTTTCGCGGTCGTGGACCGCATCGGCCCCCCCGGCGCGAACCTGGAAGAATACCGATATGAGGAGGGTTTCACCGTAACCCAGACCTGAGCCCGATCCGCCGACAAGAGCCGGACGGGGGGGACCACAAGACAGTGAGAAAAGGGAGGTTCACACATGTCTGACAACCCGATCGGCACGCCAGCCCAACTGGCGGATCCGAATTACACACCGGCGCTTGGACGCGCCATACCGCTGGGCATCCAGCATGTGCTGGCGATGTTCGTCTCGAACGTCACGCCCGCAATCATCGTCGCCGGGGGGGCGGCGGGCTTCGGCTTCGGCTCGAACAGCCCGGACTTCCCCCCCGAACTTCTGTATCTGATCCAGATGTCGATGCTGTTTGCAGGCATTGCCACGCTGCTTCAAACCATGGGGGGGCCGGGGGGGCCAATCGGGGGGGCCAAGCTGCCCATCGTGCAGGGCACATCATTTGCCTTCATCCCGATCATGATCCGCTGGTGGCGGGCAAGGGTGTGGATGCTTTGGCTGCGCTGTTCGGCGGGGGGGTGATCCTCGGCGGTATTTTTCACGCCGCCCTGGGCCTGGTTATTGGCCGCATCCGCTTTGCCCTGCCGCCGCTGGTGACCGGGCTGGTCGTGACCATGATCGGCCTCGCGCTGGTCAAGGTAGGCATTCAATATGCCGCGGGGGGGGCGTCCCCCCCGCCATCGGCACACCGGAATACGGCAGCCTTGGCAATTGGATGATGGCGCTGGTGGTGATTCTGGTCACGCTTGGCCTGAAGTTCTTCACCAAGGGCATGCTGTCAATCTCGGCCGTTCTGATCGGGCTGGCGGTGGGCTATGTCTATGCCCTCGTTTTTACCGACGCGGTTACCGCGCAAGGCATCGCCACCAGCTGGTCGCGCGCGGCCACCTTTGCCCTGCCCGTGCCTTCAAATACGGGTTCGAGTTCAGCCTGGCCGCTGTCATTGGCTTCTCGCTGATGGCCTTCGTCTCGGCCGTGGAAACCGTGGGCGACGTGTCCGGCATCACCAAGGGCGGCGCAGGCCGTGAGGCCACGGATGACGAGATCGCCGGGGGGGCCACCTATGCCGACGGGTTCGGCACCGCGCTTGCCGGGCTGTTCGGGGGGGGCTTTCCGAACACATCCTTCAGCCAGAACGTGGGCCTGATCGCACTGACCGGCGTGATGAGCCGCCATGTCGTCACCCTGGGTGCCTGTTCCTGATCCTTTGCGGGCTTGTCCCGAAAGTGGGCGCGCTGATCCGCACCATTCCGATCGAGGTGCTGGGCGGCGGCGTGATCGTCATGTTCGGCATGGTCGTGGCCGCCGGGATCTCGATGCTGTCGGACGTGGCCTGGAACCGGCGCAACATGGTGATTTTCGCGATCTCACTGTCGATCGGGTTGGGCCTGCAACTGGAGCCCGGCGCGGTGCAACACCTGCCCGACACGGCGCGCATCCTGATGACCACGGGTCTGCTGCCCGCAGCCGCACTGGCCATCGTGCTGAACCTGGTGCTGCCGCAGGAACTGCCGGAACGCGCAACCGAGGAACTGTCCGGCACCTTTGCGGGGGGGAAACAGGACGGGTGAAGATGGGGGGGGCGGGGGGGAAATCCGCCCCCCCTTTCTCATTGCAAACGATGTTCACGCAAGGCCCCCCCTCGGAAAGCCTCAGTGACACAGTTCCTTCTTCCAGCCGCTGCCGGCTATTCAACCGTTACCACGAACTTCACTGAAAATACTCTTCCGGCCCCCCCAAAATCTGCGCTGACCGTAAACCTGTCTTTGCCAGCTTTATCGCCTGCCTTGTAGAGCACCTGTGGTCCAATAGCCGGCTGTCCTGCACAGGGGGGGTCAGCACGGTTCTCAGCGAACTTTTCTTGCCCCCCCCTCCGTAGTCACCCAGGTTGTAGCTGGCGTCTTGAACAACGACTGAGCCGAGCTTTGGGTTGCGTTTCAGGCTCAGCTTCGCAGGTATGAGCTTGCAGTCATCTTCGTACCTGTGCGGCTGGGTCAGAACTATCGTCTCACCGCGCTGGACCGTGACGGGTCGGGTATCCGCCGAAGCCGGGACGAACGAAAGAAGCGTGATCAGAGTTGCTAAGCAATACGTGAAAAATCTGTTTTGTTTCATAGGGGGGGACCTTAAGTCTTTCAGCATCTGCGAAAACACTTCGTGTAATCTGTCCAAACGCTTGGAAAAAGGCAACCTTTACCAAGCACTCTCTACCCTCAAGCCAAGCAAACGAGTTTTCAGGCAATCGGCGACAGCCTCCGCGTTTTGAGCTTCCCCCCCCTCCAAGTCACCGCCGCGGCAACACCATCTGCCGGTTCACATCCTTGTAGAGCAGATACCGAAACGCCCCCCCCGGCCCGCCCGCGTAACAGGCCTGTGGGCAGAAGGCGCGCAGCCACATGTAGTCGCCTGCCTCGACCTCGACCCAGTCCTGGTTCAGGCGATAGACCGCCTTGCCCTCCAGCACATAGAGCCCGTGTTCCATCACGTGGGTTTCGGCAAAGGGGGGGATGACCCCCCCGCCAGGCTGGAAGGTAACGATGTTGACATGCATGTCGTGGCGCAGGTCATCCGGGTCGACGAACCGCGTGGTTGCCCAGGCGCCGTTCGTGTCGGGCATGGGGGGGGTGGGGGGGGCGACATCGGCGTCTGAGGTCACGAAAGCCTCTGGCATGTCCAAGCCCTCGACCGCCTCATAGGCCTTGCGGATCCAGTGGAACCGCGCGGGGGGGGTATTGCCTTGGTTCCAAACCGACCAATCAACACCTGGCGGCAGGAAAGCGTATCCGCCCGCCGCCAACTGGTGGGTGTCGCCGCCAATGCGCAGCTCCACCGCGCCGTCCACGACGAAGATCACCGCTTCGGCGCCCGTATCCAGCTCCGGCCGGTCGCTGCCGCCGCCCGGCGCCAGTTCCGCAATCGCGTGGGAGAACGTCTCGGCAAAGCCCGACAGGGGGGGCCGGGCAATGACCCAGAACCGCGCACCCTCCCAGAATGGCAGGGCCGAGGTCACGATGTCCGAAAACGTGCTTCGGGATCACCGCATAGGCCTGGGTGAACATGGCGCGGTCGGTCAGGATCTGGTCCTGCGGCGGCAACCCGCCTTCGGGGGGGGCGAAATATCGGCGTGTCATCACGGCTCCTCGAACTTGGCTGGGGGGGCCAGAAGACCCGCTTGGCCGGGGGGGTTTGCCAAGGCCAAAGCGCACAGGCAGGGGGGGCAGAGGCACCTATCGGCAAAAGCTGAAAACAGCCGCATGCACCCGCCCGGCTTGCGCCAGCAAGACGGGCCACGCCCAACGGGCGGTAAGCCCCCCCGCAGGGGGGGCGCAGCCGGGCGGCGGGAGCCCGCCGTTTTCGGGCCGGGTCGGGATTTCCACCCTTGTGACCAGATGCCCCCCCTTCCCCCCCGCCCGCTCAACCTGTGGCTACCTGCCCGCAGGCCTTTCAAACCCGGAGATTTTACATGTTCCAACTTCTGGCAAGCACCGCCCTGGCCCTGATCGCCACGCCCCCCCTGCTGGCCGAGGATTTCTACGCCCCCCCCGCCCGGATCACCGCCGTGACGGTCTATCCGGAGGGGGGGGCCAAGGTCACGCAATCCGCCATCGTCGACCTGCCCGCCGGGGGGGACCACCGCGTGTTCCTGCCCTTGAGCGACATTGACGACTGGAAACTGCCCAAGGTGACCGTGCCCGAGGGCGTCACCCTCGGCGCTGTCAGTCATGTTTACGGCCAGGGGGGGCTGGATCCGAAACAGCTCCTCACCCCCCCGGTTCAGGCCGAGACCCTGGCCCACATCGAGGTCCTGGAAGACGCGGTGCAGGCCCAGGGCCACAAGATCGCCGCGGCCCAGACCCATCTGTCGGCCCTTGAAAACCGCCTGGGTTTCGTGACCGCCATCCGCCCCCCCCGGCCGACGGGGGGGCCGACGCCGAGGCCCTAATCGCCACCGCCGAGCTGGTGCAGGCGCAGACCATCCAGATCACCTCCGACATCGAGGCCGCGAAACAGGCCCTGCGCCCGCTCACGGACGAGCTGACCAGGTTGCAAGACGACCTCGCCGCCGCCCGCGCCATCTTTGAGGCCCTGAACCCGCCGGGCACGGAAGCCGACCTGCTGGCCATCGACGTCAGCACCGCGGGACCGGTGCAGGGACAGGTTTCGCTCGAGGGTTACACCTCGGCCGGATGGGTGCCCCCCCAATATGACCTCAACCATCATGCCGACGGGGGGGGCCTGACCCTGGACCGTAAGGCTGCCATCAGCCTTGACGGCAAAACGCCCTGGCATGATGTGGCGGTCACCCTGTCGACGATTATGCCGACCGGGCGCGTCGCGCCCTGGGATCTTTACGCCGACCGCGCGCGGATCAGGGAACCCCCCCGCCCGCCGGAACCGGTCCTGAGCCGCAGCGCCGAGGGCATGGTCGATCCGGTTGTCGAGAGCGAAGTCATTATCGCTGAAGACTCCTATTCAGCGACCGTCGACTTCGACGGGGGGGTTGCCCCCCCGTCTACAGCTACCCGCGTCCGGTGAGCCTAGAGGCAGGTCCGTCATCACCCTGACGCTCGACACCATCACCCTGCCCACCACCACTGAAATCCACGCGGTCCCGGAACGCGACGACACTGCCTTCCTGATGGCGCGGGTCACCAATGACACGGGCGAGCCTCTGTTGCCAGGTGGGGGGGTCTCGATCTACCGCGAGGGCACCTATATTGGCGACACCGGCCTGCCGCTGATCCCGGCAGGGGGGGCCGAGGCGACCTTGCCCCCCCTTGGCCCGATCGAAGGCCTGCGTCTGGACCATGTGGTGGCCCGCAACGAAACCGGCGATACCGGCATCCTGACCCGTGCGAACACCCGCAGTCAGGAGATGTGGTTCACCGTTACGAACCTCACCGACGAGACCCAAGACCTAACCGCCTTCTACCCGGTGCCCTTCTCGGAGCAGGAGGATCTGACCATCACGCTCGATGTCTCACCGCGCCCCCCCGACCGAACGGATGTGGATGACAAACGCGGGGGGGTCAGCGCCTGGGATATGACCCTGGCACCGGGAGAGGAAAAAGAGGTCCGCATCCGTGCAGAATTCGACTGGCCGGAAGGTTGGGAGTTGAACTGGAACCCGTAACAGGACCGGGGGGGGCGTGGATCAGAACTCCACGCCCTTCTGCGCCTTGATCCCGTCGCGGAAGGGATGTTTGACCACCGCCATTTCGGTCACCAGATCGGCGATCTCGATCAATTCTTCTTTGGCATTGCGCCCGGTCAGGACCACATGGGTCATCTCGGGCTTTTCATCGCGCAGGAAGGCCACGACCTCGGCAATGTCCAGATAGTCATACCGCAGGGCGATGTTGATCTCGTCCAGCAGGACCATCTGGATCTCGGGGGGGGTCAGGATCATCTCCTTGGCCTTTTCCCACCCGGCCTTGGCGGCGGCAATGTCGCGCGCCTTGTCCTGAGTTTCCCAGGTGAACCCCCCCTCGCCCATGGCGTGGAACTGGCAGAGGTCCGAGAAATTCTCTTCGATCAAGGTGCGTTCGCCGGTCTGCCAGCCGCCTTTGATGAACTGCACCACCGCCGAGGGCATGCCGTGGGCAATACAGCGCAGGATCATGCCGAAGCCGGAGCTGGACTTGCCCTTGCCGGGTCCAGTGTGCACGATCACCAGCCCCCCCTTTTCGCCGGTCTTGTTTTCCATCATTCGGTCGCGGGCGGCCTTCTTCTTGGCCATTTTCGCGGCGTGGCGGGCGTTGTCATCGGTCATGGGAGGCCTCGTGTCCTGTCTGATCGGAGCCGGAGTAGAAGCGCAGCGCAGCCGATCTGTCAATGGCATCACCTACGCGACCCGCTGAAGATCGGGCGGGGGGGAACCGGGTCACGCCATCGCACCAACAGCACGGCCAGGAACAGGGTCCAGGACAGGCACCAGGTCAGGGCTGCGGCCGTCTGCCAGTCGAAAACGCGCAGCACGATTGCCGCCTGCAAGATCAGAAACGTCGGCAACATCCCAGGGCGTGCCTCCAGCCCTATCGCACCACGACGGGCCACGGGGGGGCGAAAGGCAACCGCCATGATCAACGTGGACATGGCCCCCCCCATGGTAAAGGCATGAAAGGCGTTGGCCTGCGCCATGACCTCCCACCCGATCAGCGCCAAACCCAAAAGCGTCAATCCGACTGGCAGCCAAAGAAACCCAATCACCAGCATCAGCAAAAGCGGCTGCCCCCCCCATGCGCCACGAAGCGGCCATGTCCGAAGGCGAAAGGCCTGTAACAGGCCCGCTGTCCCAAGGGCCGCCCCCCCCGCCAGCTTTAACTCGCCAAGATCATGCAAAGGGCCGCCGCCCCCCCCAATGCGGCGGCACCAACCCACCCCCCCAGCACCGGACTGTCTGCCCCCCCCTCAGCCCACCCACGACGACTGGCGTCGGACTTCAGGAACCCATACGCCATGCGCCCGCCAACCACGATCAACAGGGCCGCAAAAAGCAGCGGAGCCAGAGCGGGTCCGGACGCAATTCCAACCGCGCCGCCAGCGGCGAAGGATACGAGCCCCCCCGACACGCCGCCCGCCAACAGCAGAAACGCCACATAGGCCCAGATCTTTGGGGGGGCCGCGCCGCGAATCCCTTCCCACGCCAGCACCAGACAAAGCGCCCAGAGCACAGCCGCATTCAAAGCGGCAAGCCACGCCGCCGGAACTGCGAAAGAGGTCAGCATGGCCGCACGCGCCAGGCCCCCCCAAAGCCCAGCCAGAACCGCAACCGTCACACCCGACACCGGGGGGCCCGCGCCGTCCAGCTGCTGCACGCTGAGGGAAGATATCCCAACAAGGCCGCACCCCCCAGAATCCGAATGTCATTTCATGCAGATGCCACAAATAGGGGGGGTCCGCAACCCCCCCGTCCATCGCCCCCCCCAGCCAGTGCCAGATCACCACTGAAACCACAGCCCAGACGGCGGCCATTGAACATGATCCGATAACTGGCGGCCAGAAGCCCCCCCGTGCCGGGCCACAATCGCATCGACGTGTCGTTTTCCTGCTGCAAACCGCCCCCCCCTTGATGCTTGACAAACATATGCCCTGTGACACATGTGACCAAGCTGGTTCCTGTCTCATGACAGGCCAAGAGGGAATGCGACAGGCCACCACAGGCTAAAGCGCAGCCGCCCCCCCCGCGACCGTAGCCGGAGAGGTCGCCCAACCACTGGCCCGCAAGGCTGGGAAGGTGGGTGTGCTGCCGGGACGATACGGCCCAAGACAGGGTCGAACGTTCCGACATCCGTAAGCCGGGAGACCTGCCAGCGCTGTTTGTAACGGGCGAACGGGGGGGTGTTTCGCGACCGGCTTGTCGGAACGCCGTGCGTACACGTTCCCTCGCTGGCCTGTCCCCCCCCTGCCGCCACAAAGAGGAAAGGGAAGGCATGGCCGAAGTTGACGCTCTGGTCACCGTCACCGTCTGCACCACCTGCCGCGCAGGTGCGCCGACCGATGCCGAAGGCCCGCGCCCCCCCGGTGCCCGCCTGCATGACGCCTTGTCGGGCGCGCTGCCGGATGGGGGGGTGCGCCTGCGCACGGTCGAATGCCTGTCCGCCTGCTCGCGCGGGTGTTCCATGGTGATCGAGGGTGGCGCGCAACGCTGGACCTATATCTATGGCGACATGGACCCGGACACCCATGTGCCCGCCATTATCGAAGGCGTTTCCGCCTATGCCGCCACCGCCGACGGCGTCGTGCCCTGGCGCGAACGACCCGAGATCTTCCGCAAGCAGTCCATCGCCCGCATCCCGCCCCCCCAAAGCACCCCCCCCAAGGAGGCCGCCGAATGAGCAACCTGTCGAAAACCCCCCCCGTCACCGTGATCACCGGCTTCCTCGGCTCGGGCAAGACCACGCTGATCCGCCACCTGATGACCCACAACCAGGGCAAGCGCCTGGCGGTTCTGGTCAATGAATTCGGCACCGCCGGGGGGTGGATGGCGACATCCTGAAATCCTGCGCGGATGAGAACTGCCCGGAAAACAACATCATGGAGCTGGCCAACGGCTGCATCTGCTGCACCGTGGCCGATGATTTCATCCCCCCCACCATTGAAGCGCTGATGGCCCTGCCCGAGAAACCCGATCACATCCTGATCGAAACCTCGGGCCTCGCGCTGCCGAAACCGCTTCTGAAGGCGTTCGACTGGCCGGCGATCAAATCGCGCATCACCGTGGACGGCGTCATTGCGCTCGCCGATGCCGAGGCCGTGGCCGCCGGTCAATTCGCCCCCCCGGATCTGGACGCCGTACAGGCCCAGCGCGAGGCGGATGACAGCCTGGATCATGAAACGCCGTTGTCGGAGGTGTTCGAGGATCAAGTCTCCTGCGCCGATATCGTGCTTCTGTCCAAGGCCGATCTGGCCGGTGAAGAGGGTCTGGCAAAGGCCCGCGCCGTGATCGAGGCCGAAGCCCCCCCGCGCGCGCTGCCGATCATCCCGATGAGCGAAGGCGTCGTCGATCCGCGCGTTGTTCTGGGGGGGCTGGAAGCTGCCGCCGAAGATGACCTGGACGCACGACCCAGCCATCATGACGGGCACCATGATCACGAGCATGACGATTTCGACTCGATCGTCATCGACCTGGGCGAAGTCGCCAATCCCGAAACCCTGCAAGGCAATATCGAACGCCTCGCGCGCGAACAGAAGATCCTGCGGGTGAAGGGCTATGTCGCTGTCGAAGGCAAGCCGATGCGCATGCTGGTGCAGGCCGTTGGCGCGCGGGTTCGTGCGCAGTTCGATCAGCCCTGGGGGGGCGCACAGACCCGACGCACCCAGCTGGTGGTGATCGCCGAACATGACGACATCAACGAAGCCGCCATTCGCAGCGTGTTGGAGGCCTGACACCCGATGCACGTCGTCTTCCGCGAAAGTCATGGGCTCGATCAGAGCGACATGCCGCAGGACCTCGGACAGAGCCTGCGGACCTTGTCGTATTGTCCTTTTCGGACAGTGATCTGGGCGCTTTCGCGGCGGGCTGGCACAGGCCGAGGGGGGGGCGCTGCCCTCGTTGCGGCTTGCCAATCTGGTTGCGTTGAAACACCCCCCCTTGTCGGTCGACACTTACGCCGAACAGACACTGGTTGGGGGGGCCAAGGCCATTCTGGTGCGGCTGATCGGCGGGGGGGAAAGCTATTGGGCCTATGGGCTGGCGACACTTCAGGATATGGCGCGGCGGCAAGGCATCGCACTGGCGGTGCTGCCCGCTGACGGCCGCCCCCCCGACGCGCGCCTCGACGAATTGTCGACCCTGCCGGTATCCACCCTGCGCCGCCTGCAACAGCTCTGCGAAGCAGGTGGGGGGGCCGTGGCCGCTCAGGCCGCGCTGGCCCAGCTGTCACTGGCCGCCGGGCTCTATGCGGGTCCGGTGCGCGGGGGGGCCAAGACCGTGCCGGAAGCCGGGTTCTACCTGCCGGGCCAAGGCGTGGTGCCTGCCCCCCCCGAAACGGGCGAGAAACCCCCCCGCGCCATTGTGACCTTCTACCGTTCCTACCTGACTTCGGCGGACACCGACCCGGTGGATGCGCTGATCGACGCTCTGGCGGAGCGTGGCTTTGACGCCATCGGCCTCTTTGCCCCCCCGACGCTCAAAGGCACCCATGCACCGTGGATCGCCGATCAGATCGCCCGGCTTTCGCCTGCCGCCATCGTCAATGCCACCGCCTTCTCGGCCCAGGCGCGGATGGCGCAGCCTCGCCCTTGAACACCACCGGCTGCCCGGTGTTCCAGGTCGCCCTGTCAACTGCGCGGCGCAAGGACTGGGACGAGGCGGAACGCGGGCTTTCCCCCCCTGCCGATCTGGCCATGCATGTGGTCCTGCCCGAGGTGGACGGGCGACTGTTTGCCGGCGTCACAAGCTTCAAGCAGCCAACCAAACGCGACCCGGCGCTGGAATACAGCCGCTTCGCCCATCGCGCCGACCCAGAACGCGTGTCGGCAATTGCAGACAAGATCGCGGCGACCCACCGCCTGTCCATGCTGCAAAACGCGGACAAACAGCTTGCCGTGGTGCTGTCGACCTACCCCCCCGGCAAGGACTACAACCTGGCCCATGCCGTTGGTCTGGACGCGCTGGCCTCGGTCGAAGGGCTCTGTGGCGCGCTGGCCGGTGAAGGGTATGACATCACGGCCCAGACGGACTTGGGCGCACGGCTGGGCATAGAGACGCAAAGCTGGCCGCTGGACGATTACATGGCCGCGCTGGCCACCCTGCCCGCGCCCCCCCTGCGCGATGACCTCAACGCCGCATGGGGGGGCGCACCCGAGGACGACCCGGCCTGCCGGGGGGGCGACGCGTTCCATTTCGCGGCCGTTCAAGCAGGCAAGGTCACGATCGCGCTGCAACCGGAACGGGGGGGCGAAGTGGCCGCGCGTGACGACGACTACCACGACCTGTCCCGCACCCCCCCGCGCCATGGCTACGTTGCGTTCTACCTGTGGATACGTAAACGTATGCACGCACTCATCCACATGGGCGCGCATGGCACCTTGGAATGGTTGCCGGGCAAATCCGTGGCCCTGTCAAGTGCCTGCTGGCCCGAAGCGCTGATCGGCAGCACGCCGGTGATCTACCCGTTCATTGTCAACGACCCTGGCGAGGCCGCCCAGGCAAAACGCCGCATTGGCGCGCTGACACTGGGCCACCTGCCGCCGCCCCCCTGGCGCAGACGCAGCTGCCTGAGGGGGGGCTGGGGGGGCGGCTGGAGCACCTGCTGGATGAATACTCCACCGCCGATGGGCTGGACCCAGGCCGACGCGACCGGTTGATCGCCGACATCCGTGCCGAAGCGCAGGGGGGGCGCGGGGGGGTCGAGGCCGACCTGGGTATTCCCGACGAGGCGTCGGCTGCCGAAGCCATCACCCGCATCGACCGCTTCGTCTGCGACCTGAAAGAAAGCCAGTATGGCGAGGGGGGGTTGCATATCTTCGGTGAGGGCGACCATGGGCCTGCCGAAACTTCCGGCCTGCTGACGGCCCTCAGCGGGGGGGCCTTCGTCGCCCCCCCCGGCCCCCCCTCCGGTTCGCCCTGGCGCGGGCGCGCGGACGTGCTGCCAACCGGGCGCAACCTGTTCACCACCGACCCGCGTGCGGTACCTTCGCGCGCCGCCCATGCACAAGGGGGGGTCAAGCTGGCCGAGGAACTGCTGCGCAAGCACCTGCAGGACCACGGCGACTGGCCGCGCGGGCTGGTCGTGGACCTTTGGGGGGGGTCTGCCACAATGCGCACCGCCGGAGAAGAGTTTGCCATGGCCCTGCATTTGGCGGGTCTCGCCCCCCCGCAATGGGACGAAGGCAGTGAACGGGTCGGCGGGTTCGAGGTCATTCCCCCCCTGGCCCTGCTGAACCGCCCGCGTATCGACGTGACCCTGCGTGTCTCGGGCCTGTTTCGCGACGTGTTTCCGGGCCTGGCCCAGATGTTCGAACTGGCCGCCGCAAAACTCGCCGACCGGGATGAAGCCCCCCCGGAAGACAACCCCCCCTACAAGATCGCAACGCCCCCCCGCGTCTTTGGTCCGCGGCCGGGCAGCTATGGCGTGGGCATGACCACGCTGCTGAATGATTACTCGGATGAGGCGCGCGCGGCGGCGGGCGAGGCCTGGCTGGCCGCGTCCTCTCACGCGATTGACGCCAGCGGCGCGGTCACCCCCCCGGCGCGCGACGCGTTGGAGGCACGGCTGACCTCCGCCGACAGTTTCGTGCACCTGCAGGACCTGCCGGAAACCGACCTGCTGGTTGCCTCGGATTACGCCGCGCACGAGGCCGGCTTTGCCGCCGCCATGGCCCGGTTGGGACAGCCGCAACCGGCGCTTTATCACCTCGACGCCACGCGACCCGACCAGCCCCCCCGCGCCCGCACCCTGACCGAGGAAATCGCCCGCGTCACCCGTGCCCGTGCGGCCAACCCCCCCGACTGGCGACCAGCATGATGGACCACGGCTTCCGCGGCGGGGGGGCCGAGATCGCCGCGACGCTGGATCACATGGCCGCCTTCGCCCAACTGGCCGGCGTCGTGCCCGCCCACCTGTTCGACCTCTATTTCGACGCCACCCTGGGACGTGATGATCTGGTCGCCTTCATGGAACAGGCCAACCCCCCCGAGGCGCTGGCCGCCATGCGTGACCGTTTTGCCGCGCTGCATGACGCCGGGCTGTGGCAGAGCCGCCGCAACTCGATCCTGTTCGAGCTGGAGGGGGGATGTCATGAGCACCCCCCCGCAAGTCTTCGGCTGGTGCCCCCCCGGCGCATTGCGCCCGATGCAATCGGGCGACGGGCTGGTGGTACGGGTGCGGACCCCCCCGATGGGGGGGCGACTGTCCACCAAACAGGCCCGAGGAATTGCAGCCCTGTCCACGCAATTCGGCAGCGGCACTATCGACCTGTCGGCCCGCGCCAATCTGCAACTGCGCGGGGGGTCCGCGCGGACACCCACGCGCCCCCCCTCGTTGACGGCTTGCGCGACTTGGGTTTGATCGACCGGAACATTGCCGCTGAAACCCGCCGCAACATCATCGTGCAACCCTTCTGGACCAAGGGCGACGATACCCACCACATCGCTCGCTGCCTGACCCAGGCGTTGGCAGATGACGACGCCCCCCCGGATCTGCCCGGCAAGTTCGGCTTTGCCGTCGACACCGGACCCGCGCCGCTCTTGACCCGCGCATCCTGCGATATCCGCATCGAACGGGCTGACGCAGGGTTGATCGTGCGGGCGGATGGGGGGGCCGACGCTGGGTTGTCCGTGACCCGCGACACCGCCGCCGAGGCCGCCCTGATGCTGGCGCGCTGGTTCATCGGCACCGGTGGCGTGCACGACGGGCGCGGTCGCATGAAGGCCCATGTCGCGCGTGCTGGCAGCCCGAACGGCGCGACCACGCCCCCCCCTCTGCCGTCAGCCCGCCCCCCCCGGCTCCCGGCCAGACCGGCTTCGGCACTCTGGCGGCCTTGGAGTTCGGCCAGATGCGCGCCGAGACCCTTGCGACGTTGGCCGAGCTTGCCCCCCCCTGCGCCTGACACCATGGCGCGCGCTCCTGGTCGAAGGCACGTCGCGCCTTCCCACCCTGCCGCAGTTGATCACCGATCCCGCTGATCCGCGCCTCAACATCAGCACCTGCACCGGCGCGCCGGGCTGTCACCAGGCCCTGTCCGCCACCCGCCACATCGCCCGCACCCTGGCGCCGAACACACATGGCCCCCCCTTGCATATCTCGGGCTGCGCCAAGGGCTGCGCTCATCCCGCCCCCCCCTGTGCCACCACATTGACCGCCACCGCCGAGGGGGGGCGGTTCGATCTGATCCGCGACGGTCGTGCCTCGGATACGCCCGAGACCCGCGACCTGACCCTGACCGACCTACTTCAACGAGAGCTCTGAATGCCCCCCCACACCTATGAGACCAATGGCGCGGCGATCTATGCCGAAAGCTTCGCCACCATCCGCGCCGAGGCCAACCTGGCCCGGTTCACCAAGGATGAGGAAAGCGTCACCGTACGCATGATCCACGCCGCGGGCATGGTCGGGTTGGAGGAGCATGTGCGCTTCTCCCCCCCCGGCATGGCCGAAACCGCGCGCGCGGCCCTGGCGAAAGGTGCCCCCCTATCCTATGCGACGCCTATATGGTCAGCGAAGGTATTACCCGCCCGCGTCTGCCGGCGGATAACGAGGTGATCTGCACCCTGCGCGATCCAAAGGTGCCTGAGCTGGCCAAGGAAGTGTCCAACACACGGTCGGCCGCCGCGCTGGAGCTGTGGCGTCCGAAACTGGACGGCGCGGTCGTGGCCATTGGCAATGCACCCACGGCGCTGTTTCACCTGCTGAACATGCTCGAAGATCCCGCCTGCCCGCGTCCCGCCGCCATCATCGGCTGCCCCCCCGTGGGCTTCGTCGGCGCGGCGGAATCAAAGGATGCGTTGATGGAGGACCTGCCGGTCCCGTCGATGATCGTCAAAGGCCGCCTTGGCGGCTCTGCCATTACCGTCGCCGCGGTCAACGCGCTGGCCAGCTGGAAGGAATGACCATGGGTCCGAACAAAGGCAAGGTAATCTGCGTGGGCCTTGGCCCCCCCGGCGATCCGGAACTCATGAGCGTCAAGTCGCACCGGCTGCTTGCCGCCGCCAGTCACGTGGCCTTCTTCCGCAAGAAAGGTGCCACCGGACGGGCGCGCAAGATCGTCAACGGGCTTCTGAACCCCCCCGACGCGGTTGAACTGCCGATGGAATATCCGGTCACCACGGAAATTCCCTTCACCGACCCTGAATACAACCGGCTCCTGTCCGAGTTCTATGAAGATTGGGCCGAACGGCTGGCCGCACAGACCCGTGACGGTGATGTGATCGTTCTGTGCGAGGGGGGGGATCCGTTCTTCTACGGCTCTTTCATGCATCTGCACACCCGCCTGCAAGGCCGGGCCGAGGTCGAAGTCGTGCCCGGCATTACCGGCATGTCCGGCTGCTGGACAGCGACCGGCCTGCCGATCACCTGGGGGGGCGATGATGTATTGACGGTCGCCATGGCCACCCTGCCCGAGGACGAGCTGACCTCCCGCGTCGCCAATACTGATGCTTTGGTCGTGATGAAGGTCGGGCGCAACCTGCCCAAGCTGAAACGCGCGCTGGAGGCGGCAGGCCGGATGGAGGACGCCTGGCTGGTCGAACGCGGCACGATGGAAGGCCAGACCGTGCAGAAACTGACCGATGCACCTGCCCAGGTGCCCTATTTCTCAATCGTCATGGTGCATGGCCAGGGGGGGCGGCGGCCATGAGCGGCTGGGTTCAAGTCGCAGGCTTGGGGGGGCCGGGCAATGACGCGCTGGTCACCGACGAAGTGCGCACGGCGCTGGCCGAGGCGACCGATGTGGTCGGCTACATCCCCCCCTATGTGCGCCGCGTCGCGCCACGTCCCGGCCTGACCCTGCATGAGACGGACAACCGTGTGGAACTGGAACGCGCCGCCCACGCATTGGAAATGGCAAACGAGGGCAAGCGCGTCGTGGTGGTCTCCTCCGGTGATCCCGGTGTCTTCGCCATGGCCTCGGCCCTGTTCGAGGCGTTGGAAGCGGGGGGGCCTGCCGATTGGCTGGATCTGGACATTCGTATCCTGCCCGGCATCACCGCCATGCTGGCCGCAGCCGCGCAACTGGGCGCGCCGCTGGGGGGGCATGATTTCTGCGCGATCAATCTGTCGGACAACCTGAAACCCTGGTCACTGATCGAAAAGCGCCTGCGTCTTGCTGCGCAGGCCGGGTTCGCCATGGCGTTTTACAATCCACGTTCGAAATCCCGCCCGCATCAGTTCGGCAAAGCTCTGGACATCCTGCGCGCGGAGTGCGGTGGGGGGGATTGCCTGATTTCCTTTGCCCGCGACGTGACCAAACCGGGTCAGACGCTGCGCACCGTGCCCCCCCTGTCAGAGGCCACCGAGGAGATGGCCGACATGCGCACCGTCGTCATCGTCGCAACCGCGACACGCGGCGCATCGGACGACACATCTACACGCCGCGCTCGGTTCCAATGGAGTGATCGAGCCAATGCAGAATCTCATCCACACGCGACAGAACAGTGCGTTCCGGCACCTGGGGGGGGCGGTCGATCATCACGACTGGTATGCCCAACGCGCGCGCAGCCTCCAGCTTGGCCCGCGCGCCGGTGCCGCCCGCGTTCTTCGCAACGATGAGGTCGATGCAATGCTCTGTCAGCAACGCGGTGTCCCCCCCGGCCACATCAAACGGGCCGCGCGCAATGACCGCCTGGGCATCCGGCAGGGGGGGCAGCGCGCTCTCGGGCGGGTCCACAAGACGCAACAGATAGTGGTGCTGCGGTTTGGTGGCGAACACGTCGAGGTTCTGCTTGCCGATCGCCAGAAACACGCGCATGGGCGCATCGGGCAACGCGGCGACCGCACCTGCAAGATCAGGCACGGCGCGCCAGTCATCCCCCCCTGTCCCCCCCGCCTGCCAGGGCGCGCGCTCGAACCCGGCCAGCGGCACACCCGTCCGGGCGCAGGCGGCGACCGCATTCCGGCTCATCTGCGCGGCGAAAGGGTGGGTTGCATCCACCACGCGTAAATGCCCGCGTCGCGCAGGAACGCCGCCAAACCGTCCACACCGCCAAAGCCGCCCACCCGCGTGGGCAGGGGGGGCTGCGCCACCGGGGGGGCAGCGGTGCGCCCGGCATAGGAAAACAAGGCGTCATCGCCCCCCCGTTCCGCCAGGGCCCGCGCCAGTGCGGAGGCCTCGCTGGTTCCGCCAAGAACAAGGATCTTTCCCATGGCTGACTCCCGCAAAGCACCCTGGTTGACCATCATCGGTGTCGGCGAAGATGGACTGGCCGGACTGGGGGGGGATGCAAGCCGCAAAGCACTGGACGCGGCGCAGGTGATCTTTGGCGGCCCTCGCCATCTGGACCTTGTTCAGGCCGGTGAGCGCGGTCAGCCCTGGCCCCCCCTGCCCTTCTCGGTTGAACCGGTGCTGGCGCAGCGGGGGGGCCGGGATGTGGTGGTGCTGGCCTCGGGCGATCCGTTCTGGCACGGGGGGGTCGGCGGGACGTTGGCCCGGCACCTGATGCCGGACGACTGGCATTGCCTGCCCGCCCCCCCGTCCTGCCTGTCCCTCGCCGCTGCACGCATGGGGGGGTGGCGGTTGGAGGAAGTCACGCAAATCGCCCTGCATGCCGCACCATTCGAAGAACTGCGCCCACATCTTACGCCCGGTGCCCGGATCATCTGCACACTGCGTGACGGTGCGGCGGCACCAGAACTGGCGCAGTGGCTGACCGAACTCGGCTTTGGGGGGGCCAGCATCGTGGCGGTGATGGAAGCCCTGGGCGGGCCCCCCCGCGAACGCGTGCGCCAGACCACTGCGCGGGGGGGGTTCGACGTGACCGACATCCAAGCCCCCCTGTGGTTGCCGCCATCTTCGTGCAGGGCGCAAAGGGGGGCTTAGCGCCACACCCGGACGCGACATCGACCTTTTCGCCCACGACGGACAAATCACCAAATCGCCGATGCGGGCCCTGACTCTCGCCGCCCTTGCGCCGCGCACGGGCGAACACCTTTGGGACCTGGGGGGGGCTGGATCCGGATCGGTGTCGGTCGAATGGGCACTGGCCGCGGAAGGCTGCACCTCCACCGCCATCGAACCACGTGCCGACCGCTGCGAAAACATCCGCGAAAACACCGTGCGTTTTGGCCTGGTGCGGCGCATCGACGTGGTACATGGCAAGGCCCCCCCGGCCGCGTTGGAAGACCTGCCCCCCCAACCCAATGCCGTCTTCATCGGCGGCGGGGGGGTGGACGAGGCGATGCTGAACACGATTTGGCGGGCAATCCCCCCCCGGCACCCGCCTGGTCGCCAATGCGGTCACGATCGAAAGCCAGACCCTGCTGAGCGAATGGCACGCCCAACATGGCGGGCAGCTTCTGCGCATTGATCTGGCCGAAGCTGCGCCCCCCCTGGGCCGCATGCAGGGCTGGGCACCCAGCCGCCCGCAGATCCAGTGGAGCGTGACCCGATGATCGTCGCGGGCATCGGATACCGGTCTGGCGCGACGACCGCAGACCTTGAGGCCACCCTGGCGCTGACCGGGGGGGTTTCGCCTGACGCCCTGGCCAGCTTGATGGCAAGTCGGATGGTCCGCTTGCGGCCTTGGCCGAAGCCCTGAACCTGCCCCCCCTGATCTCTCTGTCCGAGGGTCAGATCGCGGGCATCCAAACCCTGACCTGTTCCCCCCCCGTATCAAGCGCGTTTCGCGACCGGCAGCCTGGCCGAGGCCTGTGCCCTGGTCGCCGCCGGCCCCCCTCCGCCCGCCTGACCCATCCACGCGTGATCGGCCCCCCCTGTGGCCGCGTCACCGTCGCCATCGCAGAAGGACCCACCCCCCCATGACTGTTCACTTTATCGGCGCAGGCCCCCCCGGCGCCGCCGACCTGATCACCCTGCGCGGGCGCGACCTGATCGCCGCCTGCCCGGTGTGCCTCTATGCCGGCTCGCTGGTGCCCGAGGCCCTGCTGGCGCACTGCCCGCCGGACGCAAAGATCGTGAACACCGCGCCCCCCCTGTCGCTGGACGAGATCATTGCCGAGATCGAAGCGGCCCATGCCGCCGGTCACGATGTCGCCCGCCTGCATTCGGGCGACCTGTCCTGCTGGTCGGCGATGGGCGAACAGCTGCGTCGGCTGCGCAGCCTCGACATTCCCTATGACGTGACGCCGGGCGTGCCCGCCTTCGCCGCCTCCGCCGCCGCCCTGGGCACGGAATTGACCCTGCCCGGCGTTGCCCAATCGCTGGTGCTGACCCGCACCTCGGGCCGCGCCTCGTCGATGCCCGATGGCGAAACGCTGGAGAACTTCGCCATCACCGGTGCAACGCTGGCCATCCACCTGTCCGTGCATGTGCTGGACGATGTGGTCGCCCGCCTGACCCCCCCCGCCTACGGTGCAGATTGCCCGGTCGCCGTGGTCTGGCGCGCCTCCTGGCCCGATCAGAAGATCATCCGCGCCACCCTGGGCAGCGTGATCGAAGCCACGGGCGGCGAACGTGGCCGCACCGCGCTTATTCTGGTCGGCCCGGCCCTGGCCAACGAAGGCTTCGACGAAAGCTGCCTTTATGCAGGCGATTACGACCGCCGCTTCCGCCCCCCCGTGGGCACCGAACCGCGTTTCCCGGAAGGAGCGGAATGATGCTGCCCTCAGGCCTGATGATCTCGGCCCCCCCCGCGTCCGGCACCGGCAAAACCACGCTGATGCTGGGGGGCTTCTGAATGCGCTGACCAAACGCGGTGTGACCGTGCAACCGTTCAAGAGCGGCCCGGACTATATCGACCCGGGCTTTCACAAGGCCGCTGCGGGCCGTGCCTCGTTCAATCTGGACAGCTGGGCGATGGGGGGGCCGGGCATGTTGGGGGGGCAGATGGTGGATCAGGCTAAAGGTGCGGATCTGGCCCTTGCCGAAGGCTCCATGGGTCTGTTCGACGGTGTGGCCCACCCCCCCGGCGAGACCGCCAATGGTGCCAGCGCCGATATTGCCGCGCGCATGGGCTGGCCGGTCGTGCTGATGCTTGACGTCTCGGGCCAGGCACAGTCCGCCGCCGCCTCGGCGCTGGGGGGGTTCAAGATGATGCGCCCGGATGTGCCGCTGGCGGGCGTGGTGCTGAACAAGGTCGCCAGCCCGCGTCACGAGATGCTGCTGCGCCTTGGCATGGATCAGGTCGGCGTCAAAGTGCTGGGTGCCCTGCCCCCCCGGCGCGGCGCGGTCGAGCTGCCGGAACGCCACCTGGGCCTGGTCCAGGCCGAGGAACAGCCGAAACTGATGGCGCTTCTGGATGCGGCGGGCAACTTCATCGCCGAGCATATGGATCTGGACGTGCTGATCGCCGCCGCAGGCGACACCCAACGCCCTGAAGGGCACGGCACCCTGCCCTCGCCCCCCCCGGCCAACGCATTGCGCTTGCGCGTGATGCGGCCTTTTCCTTTGTCTACCCGCACCTGCTGGAAGGCTGGCACAAGCAAGGGGGGGCCGAGGTGACGGTCTTCTCGCCGCTCGCAGATGAGGCCCCCCCGGACATGGGTGCCGATATCTGCTGGCTTCCCGGCGGCTACCCGGAGCTGCACGCAGGCAAGCTCGCCGCTGCCGAAACCTTCCGCGCGGGTCTGCAGAAGTTTGCTGAAACCCGGCCCGTGCACGGCGAATGCGGCGGTTACATGGCGATGGGCGAAGGGCTGGTCGACAAGGAAGGTAACCGCCACCAGATGGCCGGTTTGCTAGGCCTGGAAACCAGTTATGAGAAGCGCAAGATGCACCTGGCTACCGCCTGGCCGAGCTGCAATCGCCCCCCCTGCCCGGTCAGGTGGAAGGCGCGCGCTTGCGTGGACATGAGTTCCACTATTCGACCATCCTGGCCCAGCCCGATGCGCCCCCCCTGGCCCGCGTGCTGGACGCCAATGGCGACGAGGTGCCCGAGACCGGTTCGCGGCGTGGCCATGCCACCGGCACCTTCTTCCACCTGATTGGCGGAGCGTCGGCATGACGGGGGGGTTTGTGTCTTTTGTCTCGTCGGGTCCGGGCGACCCGGAGCTTCTGACGGTCAAGGCGGTGAAGCGCCTGGAGGCTGCGGACGTGGTGCTGTTCGACGACCTGTCCGCCGGGCCGATCCTGGATCTGGTGTCGCCCGAGGCGGACCTGATCGGGGGGGTTGGCAAACGCGCGGGCCGTCCCTCGCCGAAACAGGATCACGTCAGCCGTTTGCTTGTCGATCACGCCGCCACCAGCGCAAAGGTGGTACGGTTGAAATCCGGCGACAGCGGTATCTTCGGGCGGCTTGAGGAAGAACTGACCGCCCTGCGCGGGGGGGCAGGCATCCCGTTCGAGATCGTGCCCGGCGTCACAGCCGCCAGCGCCGCCGCTGCGGCCGCCGAAATCCCGCTGACCCGCCGCCTGACCGCACGCCGGGTGCAATATGTGACCGGCCATGACGTTGCGGGTGCTTTGCCCGAGGATCTGAACATGGCCGCGCTGGCCGACCCGACCGCCACCACCGTAGTCTATATGGGTCGGCGCACCTTCCAAAGCTCGCCGCGCGGCTAATGGGCGCGGGCCTGCCCGGAGAGACTCCCGTGCTACTGGCGGAATCGGTCTCGACCCCCCCCAACCAGCGCCTCAGCCGCCACACCGTGGCCAGCCTGTCGGAAACAGCCCCCCCGGACATGTCGTCCACCGCCCCCCCGGCGCTCATCCTATATGGGCCTTTGGCATCACAGGAGGATTGACAGACGAAGTTCTGCCGTGACACGCAGAGACATGACGGTTCCCCCCCAAGGGGGGGCGCGAAGCGCTCGGGGGGGTGAAAAGGGAACACGGTGCGGTGTAGCCAACAGGCGCCAAATCCGTGACTGCCCCCCCCGCAACTGTAAGCGGTGAGCGACCCACAATGCCACTGGACGCCATGTCCGGGAAGGTGTGGGTCAAGCGACGATCCGCAAAGTCAGGAGACCTGCCGTCTGGGGGGGCCTTGCGCCCCCCCACCCCCCCAACCGGCCCCCCCGCACGGGGGGGTCACAACCACACTACGCCGTCGGGGGGGAAGACGGCAGGGAGAACCAAAAAAAATGCATATCGAACCCGGTATCGTCGCCGGCGCAAAAATTGCGCTGTCCTATGCAACCGCTGCAGGTGCTGGCGCCGTGGCCGCCAAGGTCGCCTTTGACACCATGCGCGAAAACGGCGTGCTGTCCTTCGTCGCCCGCACCATGATCGCCACCGCCCTGGTGTTCGTCTTTTTCGAAGTGCTGCCGCACTACCCGGTCGGGGGGGTGTCCGAGGTGCACTTCATCCTAGGCTCAACGCTGTTCCTGCTGCTGGGCGCAGCCCCCCCGGCCGCTTTCGGCCTGGCGCTGGGTCTGCTGGTCCAGGGTGTGCTCTTCGCCCCCCCCTTCGATCTGCCGCAGTATTTCATCAACGTGACCACCCTGCTGGTGCCGTTGGGGGGGGCCGTGGCGGCGCTGGCCAAGCGCCTGATCGCCCCCCCGGACACCGCCTATGTCGATCTGAAATACGGCCAGGCTCTGGCCCTGTCGACCGCCTATCAGGGCGGCGTGGTCGCCTGGGTGGCCTTCTGGGCCCTGTACGGTCAGGGCTTCGGTGCTGAAAACCTGACCTCGGTCCTGGCCTTCGGTGGTGCCTACATGCTGGTCGTGATCATCGAGCCGCTGGCCGATCTGGCCGTGCTGGCCGGTGCCAAGGCAGCCCGCGATCTGACCCGCGGCCCGCTGTTCAACGCACGCCTGCACAACACGGGCTAAACCGCTATAACCCTGAACGCGGCCCCCCCCTGCCGGGGGGGCCGCGTTTTTTGTCGGAGGCCTCCATGCACACCCTCTCTCTCATCGGTATCGGCGCAGGCAATCCGAAGCACCTGACGCTGGAGGCCATCGAGGCGCTGAACGCCTGCGACATGATCCTGATCCCGCTGAAAGGGGGGGCGAAAAAGGACGACCTTGCCCAGCTGCGCCGCGAAATCTGCGCATCCGTACTGGAGCGTCCGGTGCCGCAGCGCGAGTTTACCCTTCCCGTGCGCGACCCTGCGACGGCAGATTATCACACCCGAGTGAACGACTGGCACGATGCCATCGCAGATTGCTGGCAGGCGGAAATTCTGGCTGGCCTGCCAGACGGCGGGCGCGTGGGCTTCCTGGTCTGGGGGGGCGATCCCGCGCTTTATGACAGCACGCTGCGCATTGCCGACCGGCTGACCGGTCGAATGGAGATCACGCTGCATGTCATCCCCCCCGGTATCACCTCGATCCAGGCCCTGACTGCGGGCCATGCGATCCCGCTCAATACCGTTGGCGGCCCCCCCGTGACCGTCACCACGGGGGGGCGACAGCTGCGCGACCATGGATGGCCCGACGGGGGGGCCGAAACCCTGGTGGTGATGCTGGACCAGGGCGGTGCCTTCGAGGTGCTTGATGGCGACGCCTTTCACATCTGGTGGAGCGCCTATGCCGGTATGGCAAACGAAATCCGCCTCTCCGGCCCCCCCCTGTCAGAGGTCCGCGAGAAGATCCTGACAACCCGCGCAAATGCCCGCGCGGATCATGGTTGGATCATGGATGTTTACCTGTTGCGTCATCTGAGCGACTGACCCGCCCCCCCCGCACACCAGATCAGGCCGTGCCGCGTCCGGCCTATTAAATCAACTATATTGATTTAGTCTTGACCGATGCGCGCAGGTTCGGCAAACCTCTCGCCATGCCCAACGCCCTCTCGACATCTTCCCCCCCCGTGGCGCGACCCATCCCCGGAACCCGCGCCCATAATGAACGGTTGCTGTTAAGCCTGATCCGCAGGCAGGGCCCGCTGCCCAAGGCCGAGATCGCCCGCCAAACCGGCCTGTCCGCCCAAAGCGTTTCAGTGATCATCAAGGCGTTGGAGGACGAGGGGGGGCTGCTTGCCAAAGGCAAGCCCCCCCTGCGCGGCCGGATCGGCCAACCTTCCGTGCCGATGGAGCTGGTGGCGGAAGGGGGGGCCTATTTCCTGGGCCTCAGCGTCGGGCGGCGCAAGCTGGAACTGGTAACGGTCGATTTCTGCGGCGGGATCGTGGACCGGGTTCAGACACCCGTCATCACCGCGTCTCCTGATGATGTCATGGAGTTTGCCTGCACTTCCATCGTCAAAATGCCCCCCCCGACTTTCCTCTGGATCGCATCACCGGACTTGGCATTGCCCTGCCCAACCACCTGTGGGACTGGCCGGGGGGGGCGACGCCCAATCAGACTGGCGCGACCGGGATATTGCGACCGAGCTGGCCGCAGAGCTGCCCTACCCTGTCCTGCAGTTGAACGACGCCACCGCCGCCTGCGGGGGGGCCGAGCTGGTCTTCGGCACCGCCGACCTGCCCCCCCGCGACGTCCTTTATGTCTTCATCGGCCATTTCATCGGCGGCGGGCTGGTTCTGGACGGCCATCTCCAGACCGGTCGCCGGGGGGGCAATGCTGCCGCGCTGGGGGGGTCCATGCCGGTCAGTGCGCCAGAAGGGCCTATCACGCAGCTGATCGACGCGGCCTCCCTTGCCACATTGGAACATCTTCTGGCCCCCCCACATGGCGCAAGCATTCCCGCCACGCCAGAGCATTGGGATCTGCCCACACGCCCGGTTGAGGTCTGGCTGGACAGCGCGTCGAGCGCCCTTGCCCGGGCGCTCGCATCCGCCACCTGCGTGATTGATACCGATTGCGTGGTGCTGGACGGCTGGATGCCCGCAAGCCTGCGCGCCGACCTTATCACCCGCACCCAGGCCCAGCTGGACGCGCATCCCCCCCTGCCCGGCGTCGGCACGCCGCGCCTGCGCGCTGGCACAATTGGCCCGGACGCCCGCGCTTTGGGCGCGGCCAGCCTGCCCCCCCTTTCCGAACGGTTCCTTGTGGACCGCACAGTCTTTCCCGGAGGATGACACCATGATCCTTTGCTGCGGCGAAGCCCTGATCGACATGATCCCGACCCCCCCGACCACATCCGGCCCCCCCGATGGGTTCGTGCCCCCCCACGCGGGCGGCGCGGTGTTCAACACCGCCATCGCGCTTGGACGATTGCAAGCACCTGCCGGCCTGCTGACCGGTCTTTCCACCGACATGTTCGGCGCGCTACTGGCCAACGCCCTGGCAGACAGCCATGTCGACACCACGCAGGTAATCACGTCGGACCGTCCGACCACGCTGGCCTTCTTGAAACTCACCAATGGGCAAGCGCGCTACGCCTTCTTTGACGAAAACTCGGCCGGGCGCATGTTGCAACCCGAGGACATGCCAAGCTTCCGGCACCGTCTCCGCACTTTACTTCGGCGGTATCAGCCTTGCCTGCGAACCGGGGGGGGCAGAGGCCTATGCAACCCTTTTGGACCGCGAGGGCAAAGGGCGTGCGGTCATGATCGACCCGAACATTCGTCCCGGCTTCATCCAGGACGAACCTGCCTATCGCCAACGGTTGGAGGCAATGATTGCTGCAAGCGATATCATCAAGCTGTCAGACGAGGATCTGGACTGGCTGATGCCCGGCACAGAGCCCCCCCTGATGGACAAGGCCAACCGGTTGCGTGACCGGGGGGGTGCCAGGCTCGTGATCATCACACGGGGGGGCAGCGCCGGTGCGACGGGCCTTTTGGCAGATGGCAGCACAGTCACGGTGCCCGCCCGCACGGCGCAGGTCGTCGACACCGTCGGCGCGGGCGACACGTTCAACGCAGGCGTCTTGGCCAAGCTTTGGCAGTTGGGCCACCTGACAAAGCACGGCCTGCGCAGCTTGACCGTCGCCGACGTCGAGGCAGCACTGACCCATGGCGCACGCGTCGCGGCCATTACCGTATCGCGCGCCGGCGCGAACCCGCCCTGGGCACGGGAATTGGTAGACGATTGAGCCGTCTTGCGGCCCGATGTCACTGCGGGCCAAACCGGTCACGCAGCCGGGCCAGGTCGTGATGATCCTTGTCGCGCAGCCGGTACCCTGCGCGGTTTGCCAGTTGAAAGGCGACCGACATGCATTTGACCGGTACCCGCCCGACCCGACCACGGCCCACAAAGGCCTGGGCCGGGTAAACCAGCCCATCCTGTGGCGGCCCATAAACCCCCCCGTTGCCATCCTTATCGAACCGCACCACATGCACATCCACCTGCCGGTCCCGCATATCCGCCAGCACGAAGTTCCACGCCCGCGTATCCGCGCGCGGCACCGGCGTGAAACCCCCCCAGCTCGTCAGCACTGCGCAGATCGGATCCAACTCTTGGGCCTCGACCACGATATCCACGTCATCATGCGGGCGGGTCTGTTGCGTCAACAGGGCATCCACGCCCCCCCATCCCCCCCCGTCCAGCCAAAGGGAGCAACCCTGCGCCTCGATCCGCGTCACGAGTTCGGCAACGAAACGTTCTGATGCGCTCAAGGCTCTCTCCTTTTCTGAAATGCCAGCCTTTGGGATGGGGGGGTGTTCCCCCCCGCGGTTGGCCCCCCCGGTTCAGTCTAACAGATGGCGAAGAGGATCCGCGCAAAGCATATACGCCCGCGCCTGAAAACAGATGCGCCCCCCCCGCACGGCCATGCAGGGGGGGCGCTTTCGTGTCAATGTGGTCACGTCAGTCGAAAACAGAGGCGATCTGATCGACGCTGACGCCTTCCTTGATCTCGCGCAGGCGGGCGTAGATCAGGGCGGTCACAATCCCGACAAGACCAGAGCCCAGCGCCGAGATCACCGTGAACACCAGCACCCCCCCAAGGATGAGGTTGAGCGACATCAGCGCCCCCCCGGCAAAGAAGACCGACACCAGGCCGACAACGATGAGGATGATCATGAATAGAAGCAGCGTGCCCAGGATTGGCCAGCGATATCCCTTGGTCAGCTCGGCGCTGCGGCCCAGCCCCCCCCGGAACCCGACATCTTCAATCGCGACCGCCGGTGCCATGACCGAAAACACCGCATAAATCCACAGCCCCCCCGGCACGATCAACAAGACCATGCCCAGCATATAGGCGATCGACGACACGATCGACAGGACGAACAGCGGCACAACAACGCTCACCGCCTTACTGAAATACCGCCCGTACTGCATGGAGCGCCCCCCCAGTTTGGCGTCATAGGCCAATTGCACCAAAAGCGCCGTGCCGATCACATAGAACACGGTCTGGACCAGAGGCGTGGCGATACCGGCGACAACCGGGTTGCTCACCACCCCCCCGTTTGGCACCGGCGAATTGCCAAGCGTATAGGAGAACCCGGCAAGCAGCCCGCCAACCAGCGTGCTGAGCAACGTGGGCAGGAAGGCCACAATCACCACGGGGGGGATGAAGTTCTTGAAAAGGATCGAGAATGTCTCACCGATAAGTGCGCCAGCACCCAGCGGCAGATGAGAGTCGTGTTGTGTGATGGTGGCCATGGAATACCCCCCCTGTAGTCAGAAATCTTCCCGGGCGGCGTGGCAAAAGACAAATGGCTGCACCCAACCCGGTTCAGCCTGTAATTGAGCCGGAACGCCCTTCAACCGCAAGGGTTATCTTCACCGTGAGGGCAAAAGACCTGTCACTCTTCGGCGTCGGGGGGGGCCGCGTAATGCTTGTCCTTGCGGCGTTCACCAAACAGCTGGTGTTGCTCCAGATGTTCACGTTGCGCGTTGTAGAAGGCGCGCAGGAAATCCATGCGGTCGGTGCGCGGCACCGGATCGCCATAGCCGATCTTGACGCGGATTTTCTCGACCACGGCTTCGATGGTGGCGCGCTGGTTCTGCTGACGAGAGGCCGCGCCCGATACCTCCTGTGCCCGCAGCAGTTTCTCCAGCGTTTGCAGCTCAAATGCCCCCCCATAGTGGTCAAGCTGGTGCGCGTAGAAGGTGAACCCGTCCTTCTCGATCCCGGCACTCAGCCGCCGGGTTGGGCGGGCTTGGGCCAGGTCGCGCAGCAGGATGGGCACCGGCAGGTGGATCACATGGGTGCCTGACACCAGATCCCCCCCCAGCCGACGCCGATAGGGGGGGTCCAGAAGCGGGATCGACAGCCCGATTGAAATCCATGCCACGGCCAGCCAGGCGGCCATGGGCGACAGGGTCTGCAATCCGATCAACAGCGTTGCAGGCAGGAAGATTTCGGCCTCTTTCATCAGATTGCGCAGAACCAGCGCATGGGCAGTCAGCGAACCGCCATGATGCGAGATCACCTTGATCTTCAACATGCGCTTGCCCAGGGTCTGGCCATTCCAGATCAGCTCGCTCAGCACATAGTAAGGCACGCGGATCAGGAAGAAGATCAGGGAAATGATCGCGATGAAGGTCTGGGGGGGATCGGTCAGACCGGCGGAGGCAAGAAGAACCACGAAAGCCACCGCCGCGGCGATGGTGATCAGAAGGTCGGCGATCTGTGCCCCCCCCATGCGCACGCCCAGCCCGGCCACCGGCAGGTGCAGGGGGGGCACACCTTCGGGCGGCAGCACCTGCCCGACGGTCTCACGCACCGCGCGGCGTTTGCGCCAGAGCCGCCTCACCCGCGCGCCCTCCCGCAAAGGGTGAACCAGGTCAGCCAGCCCAGCCCGATGGTCCAGCCAATCGCATAACGGGTGGTCGTGTCCTGCACCAACTGCCGCCCGAACCCTTCCAGAAGCGCCGCCGCCACCAGCATCAGAGCCGCGACCAGGGCCAGCTTCACCGCATCGCGCCCAGCATGGCGCAGCGCCTCGCCGCGCGTGCGGTCACCGGGGGGGAACAGCGCCGCGGTCCCCCCCAGTTGCAAGCCCCCCCCTCCGGCGGCGATGCAGATGGCCGAAATCTCGGTCACCCCCCCATGGATCGACAGCCAGCCGCCCAGCTCGACGCCCAGACCACGGTCGACATGCAGCGCATAGAAAGCCCCCCCGAGCATAAGCCCGTTGTAGAAGGTCAGCGTTGCGGCCGGGGGGGCGCAGGCAAAGACGCCCAGCCCGAAGACAAAGATGGCTATGCGGGTATTGTGCGAGAAAAGATACGTGGCAAAGGCCCCCCCCAGTCCTGAGCTGTGGGGGGGCGTCTCGTCAAAGATAACGCTGCGCAGCTTTTCGGTGGTGGCCCCCCCCGGCCCGCGTCCACCGGCAAGCTCCGGCGGCATGAAAACATGGTACCAGGCGGGATCTTCCAGAAACAAAAGATAGCCCGCCAACACGCCCAAGCCCATGCACAGGAACCCCCCCAGCGCGATGAACACCCAGCTGCGCCGCATCGCCTGTGGCGCGCTTTGGGCAAAGAACCGGCGCACCAGCCGCCCAGCCGTTCCTGTGGCGCATAGACCGACAGGTAAGCCCGTGCGGTCAGCGCCTCCAGATATTCCAGCAGCGCGCTGTCCAACGAGATTTCGCGCGCAATGGCCAGCGAGGTTGTGGCCTGCCGGTAAAGCGCAGCCAAGTCATGCACGGCAGCGAACTCCATGCGCTGCAAGCCCCCCCGGCTCTCGGCCTGGGTCACCAGCTTTTCCAGCCGCCGCCAGTCAGCTTCGCGTTCCTGACGGAACCGGGCGGAACGGATAAGGTCGCGGTCGTCCATCAGATCAGGTCCTTGGCCTTGATTTCCAGATAGGCCGAGATCAGCTGGGCCGTCACCGCACCGGGCTTTGCGTCGACAATGGTGACCCCCCCAAGCCGCGCCAGACGTTCCAGCACAAGGCGGCGTTCACTGATCGACTGGTTGGCGGCAACCAGGGTGGCCACCCCCCCGTCCAGATCCTGGGGGGGGCGTCCTCAACCAGTGCCTCGGTCTCGGGATCGCGCAGGGTCACGAAGATCAACAGATGCCGCTTGGCCAGGATGGCGATGTTTTCAATCAGCAGCTCGGCCGAGGTCGTGTCGATGAAATCGGTAAAGACGATGATCAGGCTGCGCTTGGGGGGGGTGCGGGCATTCAGCTCGGTCAGCGCAAGCGTGTGGTTGGTCTCGCGGCTGACATAGGCCAGATCCGCGCTCCAACTGCGCAGCCGGGCAAAGGCGGCGCGCCCGGCGGTCGGCGCAACAAAGCTGCGTGGGCGCGTATCATAGGCGTAATAGCCCACCAGATCACCACCGATCGCCGCCGCCCAGGCCACCGACAGGGCCGCGGTGACCGCATGGTCGATCTTGGGCAGACCCGCGATTTCCTCGCGCATCAGATAGCCGTTGTCCAGCGCGACGATGACGTGGTGATTGCGCTCGGCCCGCAGTTCCTTGGCGACCAGGGCACGACGGCGGGCCGAGCGTTTCCAGTCAATGCTTTTCACGTCCATCCCCCCCTGCACGAAGTCGCGCAGCTGGTGAAACTCGGATCCCTCGCCAACGGCGCGGTTTTCCTTCATCCCGAACAGGGCGGATTGCACCGTGGTGCTGATCTGGCCCGACTGCACAAGGCGGATGTTGGGCACCACGCGCACCTCAAGGTCGAGGGTCAGCTGAGGCACGAACTCAAACAGGCCGAAACGCGAGGACCAGTGCAGCCAGATCCGGTCAAACCGCCAGAGCCCACGCCGCACGCCGCGGCAGTCGATCACGGCGGTGGCATCGCCATCAGGGGGGGTCTCCTGAAACGCAAACTCTGCCGCCCCCCCCGCCAGCTTCGGGCCAGGCCAGACGGGCGCTTAACCCCCCCGGGGGGGCGGCACCGGCGGCGGTGAAGGTCAGGCGTTGGACCTCGCCAATGAAGATCTCCGGCGCCATGTCGAAGCTGACCTGTTGGCCACGGCGCACGGACAGGACCAGATCCGCCCCCCCGGCGCCCAGCGCAAGGCCAAACCAGGGCAGCAAGGCCAGCTCACGCACGGCCCCCCCGCCCAGCACCAAGGCCAGGATTGACGCTACCAGCGCCAGGGCCGCAATCAGCAGCAGTCGTTTGGACGGACGGATCAGCGCGGGGGGGCCTCGATCTGGTTGAGGATGTTTTCCAGCACCTGGGCCGAACTGCGCCCTTCGATCTCGGCCGCCGGGCCAAGCACGATCCGATGACGCAGGGTCGGCACGAACAGGCGTTTCACATCATCAGGCAGCGCAAAGTCGCGCCCGCTGAGCCCGGCCAGTGCGCGCGCGGCGGCGGCCAGCGCATCAGCGGCACGGGTCGAGGCGCCAAAGGCGATCTCAGCGCTTTCGCGGGTCGCGCGTACAAGGCGCAGGATATAGGCCAGAATGTCCTCATCCAGGATGATCCCGTCGATCAGCGCCCGGCTTTCGGCCAGGGCGGCGGCATCCAGGGTCTTGGTCAGACCTTCGGTTTCCAACCCGGCCTCGATCGGCTGGCTGGCATGCTGGCGCAGGATCGCCATCTCAACCTCTTCCGGCGGGAAGTCGATCACCAGCTTGAACAGGAACCGGTCCAGCTGCGCCTCGGGCAGCGGTAGGTGCCCTGCTGTTCAATCGGGTTTTGCGTCGCGACCACGATGAACTCACTGCCCAGGGAATGATCGCCGCCGTCAATGGTGACCATGCGTTCGTTCATCGCCTGAAGCAGCGCAGCCTGGGTCTTGGGCGGCGCGCGGTTGATCTCATCGGACAGCAGAACCTGCGAGAAGACCGGTCCTTTCGTCAACACGAAATCATTGGTCTGAAAGTTGAAGATCGAGGTGCCCAGCACGTCGCCGGCATCAGATCCGGGGGGGTAAACTGAATGCGCCCGAATTCCAGATCCATCGCGGCAGCAAAGCTGCGTGCCAGCAGGGTCTTGGCGGTGCCCGGCGGCCCCCCCTCCAGCAACACGTGGCCGCGCGCGAACAGTGCCACCAGCATGAGGTCGATGACCTCTTCCTGGCCCAGAACGGTCTTGGCGATCTCGGCCCTCAGCGCGTCAGTGCGCGCGCGCAGCGTTTCAAGTGTCATGGGTCAGCTCATCCAGAATGTTTTCAAGGTCGTCGACATGGCGGATGGCCTCCGCCGGTGAAATCCGCGCGGGCAGCGCCGCAATTGCAGATAGCACGCGTTCAAGCGCCGGGCCCAGATCGGGCCTGCGACGCGTGACAAAGCGCAGGAAAGCCTGACGCTCGGCATAGTGGCGGGCATGGGCCGGACCAACCAGCGCTGCAGCCGTCGCAGCCAGCCGCGCGGTCACGTATTCGCCAATCAGCGCCCCCCCGTCCTGATCCGCCCGCCGCATCAGCCGCGCGCGTGCCTCGACCGCCAGCGCCTTGCCGGCCGCATTGGCGGACCCTTCGGGGGGGCGCAGTGGCCCAAACCGCCGAGCCCCCCCCGCCACAGGGCCAGGGCGAACAGCAGCCCGCCACCCAGCCACAGGGTCAGGAACGGCGGCCCGAAGAAACGTTTCAGATCGGCCCAAGTCCGGTCGCGCTGTTCAACCCGTTCGCCATCGTAAAGCCAATCTTCGCGACTGTAGTCGATCACCACATTGCCCTCGCCCGCCAGCCCCCCCCAAGCAAGTCACGCGCAATGGCGGCGTTGTCGGCCAGACGCAGACCCTGGTTGTTCAGCAGATCCGGGTCCGAGAGGATCAGGACGCGCGCATCCTGCCCCCCCCTTCGGCCACCGGGCAGTCTGCCAGCAACATGGCCGAGCGCGTGCCGATCAATGGCTTGCAATCCCCCCCCTGGAAAAGAGCTGCGCCGCATAAAGCCGCGCGGTCAGGTCGGTGCCGTCAGCGGCCTTGTAAGTGAAATCGCTGAAGATCTGTCGCCCATAGGTGACCCCGTGCCGTCGCGCCCCCCCCGTGATCTGGTTCAGCATGGTTTCCAGCCGCCCGTCCTCCAGCAACAGTGCCGGGTGGGCCAGGCCGGTCAATCGCATGCCGCTGCGCCATTTCGGGAGCACGACCAGAGTTTGCACCTTGTCGGACTTCGCCAGGATCGCCCAGAGGTGGTGATCGTTTTCGTCCTGTTGAAACAGCAATTCCTCTTTGCTGCGCGCCGGGGGGGGCGGGGGGGCGTGTCCAGTTCACTGTCAAACAGCGGCACCATCAACAGCCCGACCGCGTCACGGTCCAGGCGCCAGCCGCCCAGGAAATTCTGCGCATCCACGTCATTGGCGGTCAGCCAGACCTGCAATCCGTCGAAACCCGAGGGTGAGGCCCGCAAGGCCTGTTGGCGCTGCGACAGGAAAAACACACCCGCAAGCAGGACCAGCCCCCCCACCACCACGGCGATGACGATCTTCTCTGACGAAGGCCGTTCCGCAATGCTCATGCGGCCCCCCCTCCCGTCAGCAGAGGTCGAATGTCACCGACATGGGTCTGAAACTCGTCCTCACGCACCGAACGCCCACCGAAATGCACCAGTTCACTGGCATGGATCAGGCGGCGCAGGGCATCGGCATGGGGGGGTTGATCCTTGGGCAGATGCATCAGGGCATCGCGCGCGGTCCAGCTGCGTTGCAACAGAACCCCCCCATTGGCGGAAATCGCGGTCACCAAAGCCGTCTGCGCCAAAAGTACCAACGCCTCGCGCCGATCCCCCCCGATCCGCAGGATCTCGTCCAGTGAGCCAACCCGCGCTGCCGCGAGCCCCCCCCGCCACCGAGACCCTGCCCCCCCTTGCGACCACGTTCGGCGTTGCTGGCCTCACGCCCCCCCAGCGAAACCGCAATCCCGCCGCCGAACCGCAGGAGCAAGTAGGCAATCGTGGCCAGGATGGCCGCCGCAATCAGCGTGGTCGGAAGATCAAACTGCCAGTCACGCCGCCCCCCCCGCCGCGCCGGAGCGGGCTCCGGCCTCTGGCGCGTATCCAACTGTGGTGGGGGGGGCCGAACGGGTCGTAATAGGCCACATCGCTGTCAATCCCGCGCAGACGAATGGCCCGTTCATAGGCGCGGCCGTGTTCACCAATTTCCACAGGGCTTTGCGACGCCTCCTGCGCGACGGCGGGAAGCGGCACGCAAAGCAAGGAAATGCAAACAATCGAACGCAATAGGCAAGCCATGCGGATACCGATAGTTCAACCTATCCGGTCTTTCAATCCGTATCGCGCCCTGGGCCCGTTCGGCATCGGGCGGGAAAAGACACATTGCCAAATTCTACATAGCAAGCTATTAATATGTCACAGCAACCCAATGCGAATAACCGAGACCCGCATGACTTTTTCACGAAGGACCTCTCCCGGATATCTCATCAACCACCTCGCACGGTTGTTTGCCGGTGCCCTTCAGGACGGGATAAGGCCTCTTGGCCTATCAACGGGCGTCTTTCCGATCATGGTCAACCTTTGGGACCAGGACGGGCTGACCCAGAAAGAGCTGATTGATCGTGTGGGAGTTGAACAATCAACCATGGCCAACACGCTCGCACGCATGGAACGCGATGGCCTTGTCGTAAGGCGGCGCGATGCGCAGGACCGGCGGGTGCGCCACACATGGTTGACCGCGCGGGGGGGTCAGGCGTTGCGCGACCCGGCGCTGTCCATCGCAACTGCGAAAAATGCAACCGTGTTGGCCGGGCTGGACGAACGGGAACGGGAACAGGTCGTGCATCTATTGTCAAAGGCCATTTACGCCTTCGAAGGGCGCAAGCGCGACGAGCGCGCGGCGTGACAGGAAAAGCTGCGGCGGCGCTGATGCCGAACGCAGCCCCCCCCGTTCAGATCGCGCCAGATTGCATTCCCGGCTATGCAGTCATAGATGTACGACATGACCTTCGATCACACTTCCTCTGCCGGCTACCTCGTCCATCATATGGCCCGCCTGTTCTTTGAAGAACTGCGCGTGCAGATTGAACCCCCCCTGGGCATCGTGCCGGGGGGGCAGTTTCCAGCCCTTCTGGCCCTGTGGCAAAAGGATGGTCAAACCCAGAAGGAACTGGTCGAACAGCTTGATGTCGAACAGGCGACGATGGCCAATACGCTCAACCGGATGGAGCGGGACGGGTTGATCCTGCGAAAGGCGCATCCGACCGACGGGCGGGCAAAGGTTATCTGCCTGACCCAAAAGGCCCGCGCAGTTCAAAAGGATGCCTATGCAGCGGCCTCGGCAGTGAATGACATGGCCTTGTCAGGCTTGACCCCCCCGGACGAGCGCACTCAATTCGTGGATTTGATGCAGCGTACTATTCGCACATTGCAGGCGGGCTAAGCCCCCCCCTGCTCCGCAGGTCGTGGAAGACCGCAACTTTCACCTGCCAACCTGGCCGCAACAAGGGCCCCCCCAGGTAGGTCCAACCGGGGGGGGCCCGCTGCCGTCACATCAAAATCGCAATACGTGTACCGCGCTCAGTATCCAGTGAACTGTTCGCAGACCACATTCTCTCCGGCGATCCCCCCCGCCGCCGACAGCATAGCCTGGGTGGAGGTCACCATGCCCGCCGGGCCGACGCAGTAATAGATCGGAGCCTTGAGATCCGTCACATGTCGCGCCAGCATCTTTTGGTCAATGACCCCCCCGGTTTCACCGCTCCAACCTGCGTCGTCGCCCTGGAGCGCGGTCATGGTCGCAACCAGTTCAAAGTTTGGATTGCCCTTCGCGATCTCCTCCAACTCGTTCAGAAAGCCTGCGGTTTCCAGATCTCGGTTCGAATAGAACAGCGTGATCTTCGGGGGGGCCGAAGCGGATCGTACTGCGTGCCGGATCATTGACATGAAGGGCGTGATACCAATGCCACCGGCAATGAATACTGCGGGGGGGCGCTGCGGGTCCTCATGCAAGGTAAAGCTGCCATTTGGGCCTGCCACACGCAGGTCGGTCCCGTCAGGCAGGTCTTTCAAGCCACGTTTGAACGCGCTGTCGCTTAGACGGGTCGCCACGGTCAAATGCGGCTCATCCGGCGCGCTGACAATCGAAAGAACACGTGACGGTCCCTTCCCGCCATTTTCAACGGTGGTTGGCAGGGTCAGCCGGACCCACTGGCCGGGCGTGTGGTCAAACCCTTTCGGCTTGGTCATGTGGAAGGCCATGGTGCCCGCCGCGATCGTTTCCCGCCCGGTCAACTTGGCAAGGTCTGCCGGTTTCCCCCCCTTGCCACTCAGGCGGATACCGTCGCGCATGTTCTTGCCCATCAGGGTCAGGTTCACCGCCCCCCCGGCAATCAGTTCCACCCCCCCCTGCAAAAGGTAGAAAAGTGTATCGAAGTTTCCGGCAGAGGCTCTGGCCTCAAGGATGATTGCCATCGGGACCAGGACCAACAGGCCGTTGGCCCCCCCGATGATCGGCATGCGCTTCTTTTTGGCAAGCACCAATGGGTCGCTGCGGCCAGCACCAAGCGACATCCCCCCCGAGGCGCCAACAATGGCCATGGCCGGGATCAGGACAAACATCCCTTTGAGGATCATGCCCTTCACCATGGCAATTGTTTCGTGGGATCCGAACACTTCGGAAATGATGGTCGACGACCAGAACGTAAGGATCATTAGAAATCCGATCGCTCCGGCGATGGCGTGGACACGGGTTTTCATGGCTGGCCTCCGATATGATTCCATTTGCATTGCTCGCTATATATTATCATATAGCTTGCTATGCAATAACTATCATACGCGGGGGGGCCACTTTAAGCTTTTGCAGCCGGAACAGTACATGTGAAGCCCGGTGAATAGCCGGAGGCGCATCCTGCAAACGCGTCAGCGCCGCGCAAAGGCCCGGATGATCCCGTAGATGATCAGGCCAAAAACGAGGTAGAGCAGGATGGCAATCGGCGCGAGCGGGTCGATCGGTCCCATGCCTGGTTCAAGGAAGTTGACGATCACGAAACCCGCCGTGGCAAACCCGGCAGCCATGGAAACGATCAGCGTCAGCAGTTTGGCAAAGACCGAGCCCCCCCCTTGGGTTTGGCGTCCGACTGTCCGGTCTCGATCCGAATATCCTCATCATTATTGACGATGACGATCCGGGTTCCCTCGTCCTCGCGTTTGCGGCGACGGCGGGCACCGTTTCCGAAAATCCCCCCCAGAACGGCAACGGCGACAACCATGATGACAATGACTTCTATGGGCATGTTTTGTGCCTTTCAGAATACCCAGGCGATCAGCACCCAGATCAGCAGGAAGAAGACGAAGAAGGCCGGCAGGGTAAACTGGATCTCTCCAATCAACCCGTCCCCCCCGGCGGACACCATCAGGACGACGATCACACACAGCGTCACCAAAAATGCCGCGACGGCGGCCCCCCCGCGCAACCCCCCCACGCCGGGTTCCAGCGCGGCAGAGACGGAGGGAGCGACAAAAATCACAAGCACCGCCACCAGGGCCACAACGACAACCGCAATGACCAGAAACAGCCGCGTTGTGGTCTTGCGCTCTTCCAGGTCCTTGTTCGATGGCATGGCTCTTGGCTCCTACCCGTCAATGATGTCGCGAATGCGATGCGGGTCCGGCATGCCCGCAACACGGATTTCGGGCTGGTCCCCCCCGGCCGAGTAGAATTCAACCGCCGCAACCCCCCCAAGGATGCGCTGAAGAAAACTCTGGTCAATGCGAATGGACCGGACCGAAGATAGACTCATTTCCGTTCGATCCTTGGCCAGCAAGCCGTGCACGTAGCGCACTTCGTTCTCCGTGATCGTCAGGCGATGGGTCTTGGACAGGACAAACAGTACCAACCAGCCAAGGATGAGCAGCGCCAGAACCAGCAGGATCAGCTGCGGTGCCTGCCCGGACAGGACAAGCGCCAGGCCACCGCGATGACACTGACGACAAAGATCGCCGGGTTGTTGCGCAAGACCGGTGGGTTCGCGTCGTATTTGACCGATTGCATCAGCGCTACCCCCCCCTTGTTTCCCTGAATGAATGCTAGCCGATTTCCTTCAGGTTTCAAAACGCGCGGTCAGAAGGGCCACCAATCAGGCCGAATGATCCAGTACGGACCCTCTTGGTTGTCGAAACCCAACATGCCGTTCGACCAGTAAATGTAGCCGAAAATCCCGATGACAACGGCGATGGCCAGGACGATGAACAGGTAGATCCGCACGATCTTGATGTAGATCAGCGTGACAGAACGCCCCCCCGGCTTTTCCACCCGAAGGCCCAGATTGCTGTAGATCTCGGACAGGGCGACGGCGCTTTGCGCGGCCGTATCGGACGCGGCCAGACCGCTGCCCACGGATCGGGTGGTCTTCTTGGGCAGAGGGGGGGTGAAATGCGGGTTCCATTGGTTGTCGAAGGACAGAAAGCCGACCACACCGGGGGGGGAGGCGTGGCGCACCAGCTTGCCGGTCGGCATCGGCGGCAGGTTGAGGTCGGCTTTCTCATAGGCCAAGGTGCGGAACCGCTCCCAGGCGGCCGGGTCGTTGGGTACCATGATGGTCAGGCGGCTTGGATGCAGACGCGCGCGCACCTGGCGAAGCTCCCACCCCCCCAGACCCGGTGTTTCCCCCCCGCCGTAGATCAGGACCAGCCGGGACTGATCGAGCAACTCCAAGACACGCTCGTGCCAGTTATCGTCTTCAAGATAGAGCCGCGCCGCGCCAAGTGGGGGGGGCAGACGTTCGCCCGGCTGGCCGATGGCCACGAGGGGGGGGCCGGTGGGGGGGGCAAACATATCCGCAAACCCCCCCCTTTCCTCGTCAAACACCTGGGCTTCGTTGGTAAAAGACCGAAGATAAAGGATTGGGGGGGGCGGGGGGGGTCGTTGGCCATAACCTCCTCGGCCAGCGGCTGCAGATGCTGGCTGCCCCCCCAGCGCCAGAACCAGAACGCCACCAGAACGCCTGCGATCAACGCGGCCTTCCCCCCCGCGTCATCGTTGTTTGGATAGATCTCCTGAACCGCCACGAAGAGAGCGAAACACAAGATTATCCCGAACACACGCAGGAAATACCCAAGTGCTCTGCTTTGTTTTGGTTGCATTATGGCTCCCTCCCTTTGTCGCATGAGGCGGCCGGGTCCACCCGTTTGCGTTCGAACGGCACGATATGAAGCTTTGCGCGCACATCCCCCCCCGTGCCGGACGCGCGATAGTCCTTCGGGATAGCTTTCTGTTGCGCCCAGGCGGCCACGTCCCCCCCTGTTCCGCCGGGACCGGCCGCAGGCGCGCCGTCCCAAACAAGGACAAGGTGGTCGCAATGCTGCAACAGCCATGCGCCGAGAGCGGAAAACTGTCTTTGCCGCCCGGTTTCGCTGTCGCTATCAGGCCCAAGAAGCGGAAGCTCAAACACCTGATCGGCTGCATCCAACAGGTCATGGAATGCGCGAAGCGAGTTTGGTCGGCCCGTGTCCGCCGCCGCGTCGTGTGACGGGATGAAATCCGTGCGATAGGTGTCCAGCGCGAACGGCAGCGGCACGATCAGCCGGGCCCCCCCCAGCCGTGACATTGCCCGCTGCGCCACCAACCGATCCGCCCCCCCCTCTGCAAGTGGTGACGCCAGCTCGAACACATGTCCGGGATGGGCGCGACGGATGTCATCGAGTGTTTCGTCGATTTTTGACACCAGAGCCTGTTCGTCAGCGAAATTGCTTGGTCGCGATGGCCGGACACTCCGATCCGTGTCACCCGAGCGATCCGCTTCCCCCCCACGCTTCCCACCAACTTGGGAATGTCCCGGACAAGCGCCATGTCATAGGCGCGCACCGGCGCGGGCAAATCCGCCCAGGGCACAAGGTCGGGATGGATCTTGCGCCGATCGTCGCGGGTCTTGCCGGGTTGCCATCCCAGGACCAGACGTTCAGCAACCCAGCGGTCATGTTCCGCCCGCGCCATCAGATTAAACTCCTCCTCCGTAAGCTCCGCCGATGCCTGGGATCCTTTTTCGGCCAAGGTGCAGCCAATGAGGACAAGCTTGGCGCTGATGTGATCAACAAAGGACCTGTTGGAGAACCGGAACGGCTCGCCCAGCTCTGCCCAGGGGGGGCGCACGGCGGGCTTGGGCGCGGTGCCGGGCGAACTGGCCTTGGTTGCCTGCGCGACATAGGTCTGATGATTAAGCCGCGCCATTGTGTCCTGCTGTTGGGCCACAACCTGACGCCAGCCAAGGACGCTGGGGGGGGACACGCCAAAGGCAGTCACAAGCGTTGATGGATAAGGGTGTGCCGAGCCGCCGGTTTCGCTCCAGGTCCACCCCCCCATCATCTGCGGGGGGGAGCAGAAGACCGGCGCGTTGCCGCCTATGCGCCCTGCGGTGGCTTCCCTCAGTTGCAGGACAAAATCCACGGCTGCCCAGTTGTCCTCCATGCAGACCACATACTGGCTGAAAGGTTCCGCCCCCCCTTCCACGAACTGATCATCGAACTCTGGCTGGAGATGAAGATCGGCGGGGGGGACCGGCCTGATCTCGCACACCGGGGGGGTCAGGCGTTTGGCAATGGGAACGACCCAGGCGGGATCTTTGCAGATCACCGAGATCACAGGGCGCGGACCACCGACAGATTGCGCGTGGATGGCGATCTGGTGAACAAGCACCTTCGCAAGCGGTCCATCCCCCCCGAAGAGCGCAATATTCGGGCGGGTATGCCCAAGCCAGCCTGCATATCTTCTGGGGGGGGATAGCTCAGCACGAATTGCCGTGCCGCCGCTTCCTCCGGGCTGTAGAACTCAATTTTCGGGACCGGCACGACGGCAAGGGATTGGTCGTCGACAACCTGGTCGCGAAACCGCGAGGCATTTGCATGGCAGATGATCCGCGGCAGGTTCTCCGGATGTGCCCCCCCTGCCGCCGAGATATGATCTGCAATCGTTCTGGAGATGGAGATGTTTTCGTGATCCTCGCCACAGAACACGATGATATCCGCAGCGCGGGCTGCACCGGACCGGCGCAATATGTCCGCAGACCCGGCTTCGCCGCAGATATAGTGCAGGCGTTTCTCCTGTGTGGCGCCGGCTGGCACCACTGCGTCGCACCGGTCAATCGCAACAACACGTTTTCCACGCGCCAAGGTGTCGTGGATCAATACCTGACCGCGTGCCCCCCCCATCCCCCCCACGACGATGGTGTGCCCCCCCCTGATCACATGCCGAAGGAGGAAACGACGAAAGGCGCTGGCAAGATCGGTCCAAACCAGTTGAAGGAAGGCGAAGATCGTGACGACCGGTGCCAGAAACGCCGCGCTCATCAACGCCCAATGGGCCGAGCCCGGACCGCCGGGGGGACCTGTTCCAGAATGCGGCCCTCGACCACGAACAGCTGAACCACGCCATAAAGGCTGTCGATGAACCCCCCCGGATCTTGTACGACCTCAGCCCAGCTGCGCGCACCCTTCAGCCCGAAGATTGCTAGGCCGCTGACGCCACAGAACAGCAGAACGAGCCATACCCAGGCAGGAAGTCTCCGCATTGCCTATCCCCCCCCAACTCCGGGCCGCTTGGCACAACGGCCCGCAAAGCCACATTATCAGCTTCCAGCCAGGTGGCTGATAATTTTCCCATGAGAGGCCGAACGGGCTGTTCGAGGCCGGATTAACTGAGTTTCCCCCCCTACTTCAGGCCTAAGGGCTGACGGCCTGCGCAGCTGCATGGACTGGGCTAAATCCGCTACGGCAGCTCCGGTTCTTTATGGCCCTTCCAGAGACTTTCCCGGACTGAAAGAGATCAGAATGCGAGGGCCGGCTCTTTGTTGATCCAGGCGACCTACGCCGACCCCCCCAGTTTGCCTTCGTTCCCGAGCGTTCCTGTTTCCGTCGGACAATTCATGATAGGCTTGGGCCTTGATGACGCATCCAGAGAGGGTTCACCATGAGGTACTTTCAGTCGATCGCTTTCGCAGCCGCCTTGACCTTTCCCGCGATGGCTCAGGAAGCGGCGGATGCGGTCGCACCTGAGGCAGAAACCGGTGTGACTCATGCCTTTGCCGGGCTTTCCAAAGCCGGTCACGCAGCACTTGAAGCCAAGGCCAACGGAATGCCAACGGAGGCACAGGAATGGATGGTTGCCGCAGCCAACCCGCTTGCGGTCGAGGCAGGGGGGGCGGCGATCTTACGGCAGGGCGGGACGGCTGCCGATGCGATGGTCGCAGTCCAAGCTGTCCTGGGGGGGCTGGTCGAACCTCAATCCTCAGCCTGGGCGGCGGAGCCTTCTTGGTCTGGTATGATGCGGCCAGCGGCGAGCTGACGACACTGGATGCCCGCGAAACCGCGCCCTTGGCGGCGGACCCACGCCAATTTCAGACCGAGGACGGTGAACCAAAGGCATTCTTCGACGCGGTGGTTGGCGGATTATCTGTTGGCACGCCCGGCACCCCCCCGCGCCTACTGGAAGAAGCGCACAGGCGATGGGGGGGCAATGCCAACTGGACGGGGGGGCTGTTCGATACGGCCATTTCATTGGCCGAAAGCGGGTTCACCGTATCTCCACGCCTGGCCCAGCTGGTCGCACAGGATGCCGACCGCCTCAGCACGCACCCGGCGACGGCAGCTTATTTCCTTCCTGACGGCAAGGCCGTTGCTGCGGGTGATACGCTGATCAATGCGGAATACGCAGAAACCCTGCGCATGATCGCAGCTCAGGGGGGGCCTCGGCCTTTTACAGCGGCGAGATCGCCGAGGATGTCGTCGCCACCGTACGGGGGGGGCTGCTGGAAACCCGGGACGGCTGTCGTCCATTGATCTGGCGCTCTATCAGGTTGTCGAACGCGCACCGGTCTGCGTGGATTACCGTGCCCATGCAATCTGTGGCATGGGGGGGCCTCCATCCTCCGGCGCGCTTACGGTCGGGCAGATCCTGGGTATGCTTAACAACCATGATCTGGCCGGGCTTGGACCGCAGAGCCCCCCCGAGGCTTGGCGGCTTATTGGTGACGCCTCGCGCTTGGCTTTCGCGGATCGGGGGGGGCGTTACATGGCGGATACGGATTTCGTACCGGTCCCGGTCAAGGGGGGGCTGGTGGCACCGGACTACCTCAAGGCCCGCTCCGGCTTGCTCATGGGGGGGATGATGCGTTGCCGGAGGTGGTGCCCGGCGCGCCCGAATGGGACCACGCCCGCCTGCTGGCAGATGACGAGAGTATCGAGCTTCCTTCGACATCACATATCTCGATCGTGGACGCGCAGGGCAATGCGGTGTCGATGACAACAACGATCGAAAACGCCTTCGGCTCCCGCCTCATGGTGCGTGGCTTTCTTCTGAACAATGAACTGACCGACTTTTCCTTCCGCAGCCACAAGAACGGCATACCGATCGCCAACCGGGTCGAGCCGGGCAAGAGACCGCGCTCGTCCATGGCACCAACAATCGTCATGCATGACGGCAAGCCTGTCCTGGTGATCGGCAGCCCGGGAGGCAGCCGGATCATCGGTTATGTTGCAAGCGCCATTATCGCCCATCTTGACTGGGGGGGCATGGACGTGCAACAGGCGGTGTCGATGCCGCATCTGGTCAACCGATTTGATACATATGACCTGGAAGAGGGGGGGACCTGGGCTGTGGAACTGGCGCAACCTCTGTCGGCGTTGGGTTATGAGGTCAAGCTCGTGCACTGACCTCGGGACTGCATGCCATTGCAATCGGCGAGGCCCTGCAAGGTGGTGCCGACCCGCGCCGCGAAGGGATTGCATTGGGGGGGGAATGAACCGGCCCGGACCTTGTCGCCAGCATCTTCATGAGGTGTGAACACAACCAACCGGCACCGGCGCAAGGACCAAATCACACAGGCATCATTGAGCGAGTGACGGCTCAGATGGTTTGGGGGGGGACGTGCCGGAACAGCGACTTTCATCAGACGACTGGAGGCAAACACGGTGACGTCTACGCCTCTATCTCGATACATCAAGTCGCAGAACTGACCCAGCTCTGGTGGCTAGGTCCGGTTCGTCTGACGTTCTAAGGTGATGTGATGGCGGACCGAGGAGGATTCGAACCCCCCCCGACCCCCCCCTGATTCGTAGTCAGGTACTCTATCCAGCTGAGCTATCGGTCCGTGGAGGCGGGGGGGTATAGACTCACCTATTGGGGGGGGCGCAAGAGCGAAAAACAGGAAAATGTGTCCGGACAGATTTTTTTCTGACGCACAGAATTCCCCCCCGGTCCGGCGGGGGGGTGGGATGCAGCCGGTTCGCCTCACACCCTCCGCTTGCCAGGGTGGGAGCCGGATCGGGGGGGAATTCAGCCCCCCCGCGCGGCTTCGCTCACGGCTCCAGCGCCTCGACACCTTTGGGCAGGTGAATGGCAAACCCGGTTCCGTCCGGGCCGGTCCGCTCCAACTCCAACCGCCCGCCGTGACCACGGATCAACTCCGCCGCGATGGCCAGGCCCAGCCCGGTGCCGCCGCGCCTGTTGGTGCCTGCGAAGGGCTGGAACAGCAGCTCCTGCGCCTTGGGCGGCAGGCCCGGTCCGGTGTCCTCGACACAGATGGTCCATTCCGCGTCGCTTTCGGTTGCCCGCATCGAGATCTCCCCCCCCGGTTTGCCCGAGGCGATGATGGCCTGACGCGCGTTGCGCACCAGGTTGCCCAGAACGCGATAAACCTGTTCGGGATCAGCCCGCACCACCATATCGGCGGGGGGGATATCTTCCCCCCCATACGAAATGTCATGTTCGCCCGAGGCCAGACGTTCACTGTCAAAGACCTCGCCCGCCAGTTCCGCCAGCACCACGCGGGTCAGCATCGGCGCGGGCTCTTCGGCCTTGCCAAAGGCCAGCGTGCTTTCGCACAGGTTCACCGCGCGGGTGATCGAGTTTACCAGCTTCGGTGCCGCCCGTTTCACGCCGGGATCCTCGCTCATCTCCATCCGGTCGGCAAACAGCTGTGCGGTCGTCAGGATATTGCGCAGGTCATGGCTGATCCGCGCCACCGCCCCCCCGCCCAGCTGGGCCAGGCGTTCCTTTTGCTTCAGCGAATGGGTCAGGTGCGTCTGCATCGTCTTGAGCGCCTCTTCGGCCTCGCGCAGCTCGGTCACACCCGCCGACGGTTCGATGATCGTGCGCGCATCTTCCGGCGCTTCGGCATAGGAGGCCATGTGCTCCACCACCCCCCCCTTGATCGGCCGCACCATCAACCGCCGAACCGCCAGGAACAGAAGCACGGCGGTAAAGACGGAAATCACCAGCGACAACAGGAAAATGTTGCGCCCATAGTCGATCATGGCGGCACGTAGGGGGGGGCCTGTGGCCATGGTGACCTCGATCACCAGCCCGCCCTCGCGCACCGGTTCACCAATCACCCGGATCACCTGATCTTCAGGCTGGGCAAGCCGCATCATTGCATCCATGATCAGCGCCCAGGGCATGTTTTCGCGCAAATCGAAATTGCCTGCCACCGGTCCGGGCAGGGTCGAGCTCAACATCAGCTCGCGCACCTCGTCACGGCGCAGGACGACGTTGAAGACCTCGGCGTTTTCCAACAGCTCGGCTTCCAGCGACGGGTCGATCATGTCCTCGGCCAACAGCGCCAGCGACGCGATCTGCGCCCGTTCCAGACGGTTGCGCAGATAATCCTCGCGAAACCGCGCCACCGAGGGGGGGACAAAGATCAGGACCTCCGCCAGCATCACGAAGGCGGTGGTCAGGATCAGGAAACGTCCCGAAAGTATTCAGCATGTCCGTTCGCGCCTTCAGGGGGGGATCAATCGTTGCACAAGACCCACAATGCGCTTCACCCTGGGATTGTCAAACAGGCGCGGGGGGGTGAAATAGGCCCCCCCGGCAACACGTTTGTTGATCTCACCCATTGTGGGATAGGGCGCGACCATGGCGGCAACGTTGGACATCTTCAGCCCGTTGGCGATGACCATGGCCCAGAAGTTAATCAGCTCCCCCCCGGCCCCCCCCGGCCCGACAATCGACACGCCAACCGGTTTGCCTTTGACCACCATCGCCTTGACCGTGCCTTGGGTCTGGCCGGTGGCGATCGCGCGGTCATTGCCCGAGAAATCGAACCGCACCACCTCAAGACGGTCGCCATGCGCCTTGCTTGCCTCGGCTTCGGTCAGCCCGACCTGCGCCAGTTCGGGACTGGTATAGGTGGCCCAGGGGGGGATGTGATGCGTCTTGGCCTTGGATGGCAGGCCGAACAGCATCGAGCGGATGATGATCCCGGCGTGATAGCCCGCCACATGGGTGAACTGCAGCCCACCTGCCACATCGCCGATGGCATAGACCTTGCGGTTGGTGGTGCGCAGGCCCGCATCCACCTTCAGCCCGGTCCGGGTGGGTTCGATCCCGGCAGCCTCTATGTTCAGCTTGTCCACATTCGCCTGCCGCCCCCCCACGGCGACCAACAGATGCGACCCCCCCTTGAAGATGCGACCGTCCTGCGCCTCGACCTCGATGGTGCCGGCCTGACCGCGCACCTCCTTGGCCATGGCGCCCTCTTCAATGGCAATGCCCTGCCCGCGCAGGCTGTCCAGCACGACCGCCGCAAGTTCGGGATCATCCTTGCCCAGCGCCGTTGCGCCTTCGATCACCGTCACTTCGCAGCCCAGCGCGCGATGCGCCTCGGCCATTTCCAGCCCGATGGGGGGGCCGCCACCGATGATCAACAGGTGCTTGGGGGGGGCCTCGACCAGATCAAAGATCGTCTCGTTGGTTTCGTAAGGCACGCCATCCAGCCCCCCCGGAATCGGCGGCACAAAAGGGCGCGATCCGGTGGAGATCACAAATCGCCGCGCCTGGACCACGTGATCGCCTGCCTGCACTTCCGTGGGGGGGCTGATGAACTGTCCGAACTCGCGAATGACCCGCACGCCCAGCCCTTCAAACCGCTCCTGACTGTCATGAGGTTCGATGGTGGCAATGGTGGCGCGTACATGGTCATGCGCGGCGTTCCAATCCATGCCCGCGCGCCCGGCGTGCAGCAGCGCCTTGGACGGCACACAGCCGAAGTTCAGGCAATCCCCCCCGCCCATCTTGTGCCCTTCCAGCAGGACCACCGACGCCCCCCCCATCTGCACCGCACCCGCCGCCACGGACAACCCCCCCCGGCCCCCCCCGCGCCAATGACGCAGACATCCACCTTGATGCGCTCCATGATTACGCGCCTTTCTTGAAGAATTTCAGGACCATGGGCAGGGCAGACAGTGCCGCCAGCCCAAGGATCGGGAAGAGCACATGCGGCTCGAAAATAATGCCCAGATCGGGGGGGGCTTCGCCGCGGGCAAAGACCTCCCCCCCCAGCCCCCCCGCGCCAACCGACGTATAGACCAGCGCGCCCGGAATGATGCCCAGGAAGGTCGAAATGGCGAAGCGATAAAGCGGCACACCGACGAAAGCGGGGGGGATCAGGTTGGCGACGAAGAAGGGCACGGCGGGCACAAGCCGGATCATGAACAGAACCGACCACTGGTTTTCATCAATGCCATCCTTGATGCGCTTCACCGCGCCGTCGGAATGCTCCATCTTTGCCGCCAGCTTCTCACCCAACCCCCCCCAACGCGCGGCCAGGAAGATGGCAATCGCGCCCAGGGTGGCCGCGGTCACGTTGAACAGAACGCCGGGGGGGAAGGTCGCGAACAGAAAGCCTCCCGTCAGGGTCGCGATGGTCGCACCGGGCAGCGAAAAGGCGACTATGACCACATAGGCCAGTACAAAGACCAGCACCGTCAGCAGGTAGTTCGCATCGCGAAACGCCAGCAACGCCTCGCGATTCGCCGCCAGCGTTTCGAAGCTGAGGTAATCGCGCAGGGTAAAGGCTCCGATCAGGGCGACGGCCAGGATGGTGATCAGCGGCAGTCGTTTCAGGATCGGGTGCGCCTCGGCGCTTGGGGGGGGAGTGGTCATATCGGTCATGGGCTTTCTCGTCTGCGGATGCAGCCAACATGACGGTTTCATTGCACCTTTCCCACCCACCTCACGTCCGCTTGATCCCCCCCGGTGAGCATATGCTACGAAAAGAGGTGCATTCTGTAACAAAAGCCGCGATTTTCTTTCACGGGGGGGCGTTTGACTTGGGCTGAATTGCCGCCTATAGACCGGGCTTCGAATGACACATGCTCCGAATCCACCGGGATTCTGGGCCTTGGACGGAGACGGGCGATGAAACGCACCTACCAACCCTCGAACCTGGTTCGCAAACGCCGTCACGGCTTCCGCTCGCGCATGGCCACCAAAGCCGGCCGCAAGATCCTGAACGCGCGCCGCGCCAAGGGCCGCAAGTCGCTGAGCGCATAAGCGCCACGATGGTTTATTACGCGAAACCGCCGGAGGTCGCCTTGGCCTCCGGCGGTTTCCGTGTGTCTGGATGTTGAGGCTGCAAACTGGGGGGGGTGCCCATGACCACAACCCTCATTGAAACTCTGACAAAACGCCCGGATTTCCTGGCTTGCGCCCGCGCGACCAAGACGCCTGCCCCCCCCGCCTTCCTGCTGCAAGCCCGCAACCGGCGGGACGGTGACGACCTCACCCGTATCGGTTTCACCTGCTCAAAGAAGGTCGGCAATGCGGTCGCGCGCAACCGGGCCAAGCGGCGGTTGCGCGCCATTGCCCGCACCATCCTGCCCAGCCACGGCCAGCCCGGATGGGACTATGTGCTGATTGGCCGCGCTGGTGCCACGGCCAGCCGTGACTATATGAACCTTGAGGCGGATCTGATCCGCGCCCTTCAAAAGCTCCACGGAAAGGCCCACGGCCGGACATGACCCCCCCGCTTGCCCATATCGCCGCCCTGCCCGTGCGCGCCTATCGGCTGCTGTTTTCGCCCTGGGTCGGCCATGGCTGCCGCTATCAACCCACCTGTTCAGCCTATGCGCTGGAGGCGCTGGAGAAACACGGCGCGATCAAGGGCAGCTGGCTGACGATCCGCCGCATCGGACGGTGCCATCCCTTGGGCGGATCGGGCTATGACCCCCCCGTGCCCGGCAAGCGCGACGACGCCCACGACAGCTGCGATCACGACTGACGCCGTGCCCACCCGGCCACAGTCCCCCCCGCGCGGGCTGTCATTTTTTTGTTGGCGATAACAGATTGCGCGACTATAACCGCCCCCCCAGCTCACGAATAGACAAGGGAGGGCGATCATGACCAATTATGCAACCGTATCGCTCATCCGCGTTGAGCACATGGGATGTGGCCTCACCGGCAAGTGGTTCCGTCACGGCACCGCCTGCTAGAACGCCCCCCCGCCCCCCCCGCGCCCGATAGGCCTCCTGACATCGCGAAACCATGGCCGCTCCACACCCGGAGTCCCACTTTTCGCGACGTCCCTACCAAACCTCAAACTCTAGGGACCGGCGTGTCATCACGCCCGGACTGTATCATGACCAATCTGGACCCCCCCCGTGTGGCGCATCTGCGGCCGCATCTGTTGATCGAAGAACTGCTGTTGCGCACGGTGCCTTGACGGTGCTGCGCGCGCTGGCGACTGCAATGCTGCGTGGCCGGCGGCGCAAGCGGCTGGAGGCCGCACATCTGCCCGACTACCTGCGGCGCGATGTCGGCCTGCCGCCCGGCCACCCTCCACCCGCGTTGCGGGATTTGCATTTCTGAACCCTCGGTGCCGGTCAGATCCCGACACCAACACACTGATCAAAAATGTTCTTGAACTCAAGTTTACTTGAGGTCTGAGAATGCCTGTCGACTCGAGAATTGGAGACACGACATGACCAATATGACAACCACCCTGCCCGCCGGTCTTCAGCTGCGCGAGGCAATCCTGGCGCTCATCCAACGCCATGGCCGCTGGCGCGTCATGCGCTCCGCGCTGTTCGCCCGCCCATTGCCACGTGCGGATCGGCCCGGCGTGCTGAGCGATCACCTGCGCCGCGACATCGGCCTGCCGGAACACGGCCCGGTCGCGCCCTCGCTGCGCCACCTGGTACCGTAATCCCGCCGTACTTCCAGGCCCGGAGCCCTTGTGTTCCGGGCCTTATTGCCCCCCCTCCAGATAGCTCTGGAACAGCGCGCGAAAGGCATTCTTCTCCACAGGTCGCGCCTTCATCGCGTCGATCTGCGCCGAAATATCGGTCACACCGCCGCCGTCCCCCCCCACCACGACCAGCAGCGCCATGCCATATTGCCCGTGGCGACGGCAGCGGAACCCGTAGATGCCGGGTTCGTCAAAGGCGACCTCCGTGCGCGGTGCGTTTGATATCTTCACCGGCTCGCGATCCTCAGGCCAGAGCTGCGGCACCGAATGCACCGTGTGTTCGCCGGTGCTGTTCAGCACGACCATCCTGTCGCCCGGTTCAATGCGCAGCACCGAGGGCTGGAAGCTGAACATGCCGGTCGCCGCTGTGGCTCCGGGGGGGTCAGTGATCTGTCGACCACATGTTCGCCGTGCCCACCCCCCCCGTGACCCACATCATGCTGCATGTCCAGAATAACATCTTCGGCCCAGGCGGCCGGGGGGGCCAGCATCAAGGCGGTCAGGACCGCGACTACAGTTTTCATAACGTCATCTCCATTTTGACAAACCCTGCGCAGCGCGGCCCCCCCTCGGGTCAATCCGACTTATCAAGTCAGGTATTTTTTGCGCAGCGACCCATTGCCGCGCCCTGCACATGTTCGCAAGACGACCACCCCCCCTTGCCTGCAAGGCACAAATCCTCTACTGCGCGCCCATGCTGGACGACCTCGACGATATCCACCCACTGTTTCACGGTGCCCCCCCCTCGACCACCGAGTTCAAGAAGCTGCGCAAGCGTATCGTGCGCCAGGTGCGCGAGGCGGTGGACCAGTACGGCATGATCGAACGTGGATCCAAGTGGCTTGTCTGCCTGTCCGGAGGCAAGGACAGCTACACCATGCTGGCCATGCTGCACGAGCTGAAATGGCGCGGCCTTCTGCCGGTCGATCTGCTGGCTTGCAATCTCGATCAGGGCCAACCCGGCTTCCCGGCCACGGTGCTGCCCGAGTTCCTGGAAAAGATGCAGGTTCCGCACCGGATCGAATATGAGGACACGTTTTCCATCGTCATGGACAAGGTGCCCCCCCAGGGGGGGCGCACTTATTGTTCGCTCTGCTCACGGCTGAGACGCGGCAACCTCTACCGCATCGCGCGCGAGGAAGGTTGCTCGGCCGTGGTGCTGGGGGGGCACCATCGCGACGATATCCTCGAAACTTTCTTCATGAACCTGTTTCACGGGGGGGGCGGCTGGCCACCATGCCGCCGAAACTGGTCAACGAGGAAGGCGATCTGTTCGTCTACCGCCCCCCCCTTGCCCATGTGGCCGAGGCCGACTGCGAAAAGTTCGCCACGCAGATGAAATACCCGATCATTCCCTGTGATCTCTGCGGCTCGCAGGACGGGTTGCAACGCCAGCAGGTCAAGGCGATTCTCGACGGGTGGGAGGCCAACTCCCCCCCGGGCCGTCGCCAGGTCATGTTCCGGGCGCTCATGAATGCGCGGCCCAGCCATCTTCTGGATGAAAACCTGTTCAATTTTGCGGGCTTGACCCGCCCGAACGCAGCGGGAACGGACAATTAAATCCGTTTTGTCTGCGCCGATTAAGACTCTGTTTCCTCTCTGTTCCTAAGGTTGTGCGTAAACCGGGCCTTTGTGCTCGCTGATCGGAAGGAACAGGCGCATGGCTGCCACCAACGCCGGCCCGAAAGGGCCCCCCCAGCTGAAAGAACTCCTGCGCACGGTGCTTATCGGGCCGCAGCTCGCGGCTTTCATTCCGGCACTGACGCTTGGGGGGGCCTATTGGTACGGGGGGGGCGAAGGGCTGCTTCTGGTCCTGGCGCTGCTGCTTCCGGCCCTGCTGGCACTGTCCAGCATCCTTGCGCGACACAATGGCCGCATGGATCCGCACGCGGACCCCCCCGTGACCGGCCTGCCCGGCCAATCGGTAATCACCAACGTGGTACAGGGCGACGGGCATTTCGCCTGTCTGGTGGTCGAGCTGGATGACCTGGCCTCCATTCGTGCGCAATATGGGGGGGCACCGGTCGCCGAATGCGTCATGCAACGTTGCGCGGATCGTTTGCGTACCGCGATGCGCGACACCGATGTGGTCGCGTCCCTCGATAACGGTTGCTTCGGTATCATGATTGAAAAGAAACGCAGGGTGGACCTGGAGGTGATGATCCAGCTCTCCGGTCGCCTCCAGGCCTGCCTTGGCGATCCGATTGCTGTCGATGGCACCCGCGTGCTGACCACCGCTTCAATCGGCTTCTCCCTGCCTGCCCGGGTGGAAGACCCGACACCGGCGGGAATGCTTGCGGCTGCCGAAGCCGCCCTGGCCGAAGCCCGCAAGGCCGGACCAGGCTCGATCCGCGCCTATGCCATTGGCATGCGCGGTCCGGCGCTTCTAGAAGGCGAAGAACATGACGAGTTGGCCCAGGCGTTGGAGAGCGGGCAGATCGTGCCCTGGTTCCAGCCGCAGATCTCGACCGATACGGGCGAGCTGACCGGTTTCGAGGCGCTGGCGCGTTGGGAACATCCCGAAAAGGGGGGGCATGTCGCCCCCCCGGCCAACTTCCTGCCGCAGATCACCCGCGCCGGTCTGATGGACCGGTTGGGTGAGGTCATGCTGTTTCACGCCCTGACCGCCTTGACCGAATGGGACAGGGCCGGGCTGACCATACCGGGCGTTGCGGTAAATTTCTCCGCCGAGGAACTGCGCAACCCCCCCAAGCTTTTCGACAAGGTCCGCTGGGAACTTGACCGGTTTGACATCGACCCCCCCAAGCGGCTGACCGTCGAGGTCCTGGAAAATGTGGTGGCGCAGTCCGACGACGACATCACCACACGCAACATCGCCTCCTTGGCCAAGCTGGGCTGCCCGATTGACCTCGATGATTTCGGCACCGGCCATGCCTCAATCGCAAATATCCGCCGCTTCGACGTGAACCGGATCAAGATCGACCGCAGTTTCGTGACCCATGTCGACAATGATCGGGACCAGCAAAACATGGTCGCGGCAATCCTGACCATGGCGGAACGGCTGAACCTGGAGACCCTGGCCGAGGGCGTCGAATCGCATGGCGAGCACGCGATGTTGGCGCAGCTTGGTTGCGGCCATGTGCAAGGGTATTCGATCGCGCGCCCAATGCCGCTGGACCAGACTTACGCCTGGATTAGCGAGCATCAGCTGAAACTGACAAAGACAACGATCCTGCCGCGCCGCGCCGGATAGGCGCAAACGGCAGCCAAACCCCCCCGCATGAACGGGGGGGCATTTACCCCCCCTAAAATCGCTTGACCTTTGCCCGCCTGCCCTGTTGAACCTCTCTGACCTGAACAGACGAGGGCATGGGCGCGACATGGACGACCAGAACAAGAACCTGATCCTGGCAATGGTACTGAGCCTCCTGGTGATCGGCACCTGGACGCTGCTGTTTCCGCCCGAGCCCGTGGCACCACCCGCCGAACCTGCGGTCGCCCAGACCGAAGCAGGCATCGTGCCACCCGCGGCCGACAGCGAAGCGGCGACGCCGGATACGCAGGACCTGGCCGAAGCCGAAGAGGTTGGTCGGGTCGAAATCGACACCCCCCCCGCCTTGTCCGGCACCATCTCGCTCCTGGGTGGCCGTTTCGACGACCTGTCGCTGAAAGGCTACCGCGAGGACCTTTCTGAAGACTCCCCCCCCATCGTCACCCTTCTGCGCGCTCAAGGGCAACCCCCCCAGGCCTATTACGCCCTATACGGTTGGGTGCCCGGCGGTCAGACCGCGGCCGAGGATGTGCCGGGCCAGAACACCATCTGGACGGTTGAGACTGGTGAGATCCTGACGCCTGACAGCCCGGTGACCCTGATGTGGGACAATGGCAACGGCATGACCTTCCGTCGCACCATCTCGGTCGACGACAAGTTCCTGTTCACCATTTCCCAATCGGTCGAAAACACGGGCGACACCGCCCAGCGCATGGCCCCCCCTTACGGCGTGCTGGCCCGCCACGGCCAGCCAGCTGACCTGAAAGGATTTTTCATCCTGCACGAAGGCATCATCCGCCAAGGTGATACCGAGTTGGAGGAAATGGACTACGACGATGCCGCCGATCTGGCCTATGATGACCGCGAAGGGGGGGCCCGCGCCGACATCCTGACCGTCGAAGAGAACGGCTGGATCGGCTTTACCGATCACTATTGGATGACCACGCTGATCCCGGCCCCCCCTGGCCAGCAATTCAACGCTGCCGTGCGTTACTCCGAACAGCGCGATCAGTATCAGACACAGATCCGCTTGCCCACGATTGACCTGGCCGCCGGTGAAAGCGCCGAAGTGACCACGCAGCTCTTCGCCGGTGCGAAGGAATGGGAGGCTATCCGCACCTATCAGAACGAGGGCGGCATCCACCGCTTCCTGGATTCGATCGACTGGGGGGGCTGGTTCTTCTTCCTGACCAAGCCGATCTTCGCCGTGCTGCACTGGCTGAACGCCTGATCGGCAACATGGGCTGGGCGATCATCGGCCTGACGCTAATCATCAAGGCGCTGCTTCTGCCGCTGGCGTGGAAGTCCTATGTCTCCATGGCGAAGATGCGGGAGCTGCAACCGGAGATGGAGAAGATCAAGGAGAAGGCCGGTGACGACAAGGCCAAGCTCCAACAAGAGATGATGGCGCTCTACAAAAAGGAAAAGGTCAACCCGGCCTCCGGTTGCTTGCCGATCCTTCTGCAGATCCCGATTTTCTTCAGCCTTTACAAGGTGATCTTCGTCACGCTCGAACTGCGCCACGCGCCCTGGATCGGCTGGATCCGTGACCTGAGCGCACCGGACCCCCCCAGCTCGATCCTGAACCTGTTTGGCGCCCTGCCCTGGGCGGTGCCGGAGCTGGGTGTGCTGGGCTTCATCAGCCTTGGCATCCTGCCGATCCTGCTGGGGGGGATTTCGATGTGGCTGCAACAGAAGCTGAACCCGTCTCCCACCGACGCCACCCAAGCGATGATCTTCGCCTGGATGCCCTGGGTGTTCATGTTCATGCTGGGCACTTTCGCCAGTGGCCTTGTCGTGTACTGGATCGCGAACAACACGATCACCTTCATCCAGCAATACACGATCATGCGCAGCCACGGTCACAAGCCTGACGTTTTTGGCAATATTCTCAAAAGCTTCAAGCGCAAGCCGAAGGGCACGGAATGACCGCGCGCGTCGCGGAAATCTGGCGACACCCGATCAAGTCGCACGGGCGGGAAAGCCTGGCCCGTGTGACCCTGCGCGAAGGGCACACGATGCCCTGGGACCGCCGCTGGGCAGTGGCCCATGACGCGGCGAAGGCGGATGGGTCGGAATGGGCCCCCCCCTGCCAGAACTTTTCGCGCGGGGGGGCGAAGGCCCCCCCGAAGCTGCAGGCGATCAGCGCCCGCAGCGCCCTGTCGGACGGTACCGTGACCCTGAGCCATCCTGACCGGGACGAGATCACGATCAACCCCCCCGATGATGCGGCGGATCAGGCGCGGTTCATCGACTGGGTACGCCCGATCAGCCCCCCAGCGACCGCGCCCTGCCTGCACGTGTGCTTCGCGTCGCCGATCGCGGCATGACCGACACGGATTTCCCTTCTATTTCAATACTTAACGCAAGTCACATGCGCAAGTCGCCGAGCGGATTGGCCGCGAGATTTCGATCAACCGCTGGCGTGGCAACCTTGTTCTGGACGGCCTGGGGGGGCCCTGGGCCGAACGCAGTTGGATCGGTCAACGGATCAAGCTGGGCGGGGGGGCAGTTTTGGAGGTGCGCGAGGAGATCGTGCGTTGCCTGGCGACAACGGCATCGACCCGAACCGGGGGGGAACGGGATGCGGATACTCTGGGCGCACTGAAATCCGGTTGGGGGGGGCACCAGAACTTTGGCGTCTATGCCGAAGTGGTGCAGAGCGGCGAGGTGCAGAAGGGCGATCCGTTGGAGATTCTGTCATGATGTTGCCGTTTCCAGAAGCCGAAACACCAGATGATGTGTCCCGCGAGGCGGGGGGGCGCAAGCTGTTTGCCGGGGGGGCGACCGATTTTCTGAAAGGCGTGGTCGCGATGGACGGGCTGCCCGCACCGGATCGGTTGGAAGTCTGTTTCGCCGGTCGCTCGAACGTCGGAAAGTCAAGCCTTATCAATGCATTGACTGGCCGCGTCAAGCTGGCGCGCGCGTCGAACACGCCGGGGGGGCGCACGCAGGAAATCAATTACTTCACCACCACCGGCGGCCCCCCCTATCTGGTCGACCTGCCCGGCTATGGCTATGCCAATGCGCCGGTCGCTGTGGTGGAGAAATGGCAGCGCCTGCTGAAGGCCTATCTTCAGGGCCGCCAAAACCTGCGTCGCGCTTTTGTGCTTGTGGATTCTCGCCATGGAATCAAGGCTGTAGACGAAGAGATCATGACGCTTCTGGACAAGGCCGCAGTCACCTTCCAGGTGGTCATGACCAAGACCGACAAGGTCAAGGATAAGGACCGGGCCAAGGTGCTGAGCCAGGTGCGCGAGAAACTGTCGAAACACCCGGCGGCTATCCGGAACTGGTGCTGACGAGCTCGGAAAAGGGTCAGGGGGGGATCGAAACCCTGCGCGCGATCATCGCTGGGCTGGATTGAGCAAAACGTTAAAGTCTTTAACGGCTTGGAGAGGCCGGTTTTAAACTCTTTAACGGCTTTACAGGGGGGGCAACTTTAACGTCTTGTCACCGTTTTCTTTGAAGAAAACGGACCGGAATTTTTGAAAATTCCGCCTCCCTCATCTGCCCCCCCCTCAGACGTGCTGCGCGCCGTTCACCTCGATCTCGGCCCCCCCCGAGATGTAGGACGACTGATCGGAGCAGAGGAAGTAGATCGCATCGGCGACTTCCTCGGGTTGACCAAGACGTTTCATCGGCAGCTTCTCGACAATCTTCTCGGTCCCCCCGGTGACAGGATCGAAGTTTCAACCTCTCCCGGCGCGATGGCATTCACGCGCACCCCCCCGAGCGGGCCGAAGTCATGGGCCATCTCGCGGGTCAGGGCGGCCAGCGCGGCCTTGGACGTGGCATAGGGCGCCCCCCCCGCGAACGGGTGCACGCGCGACCCCCCCGCGATGGAGGTCACGTTGACGACCGATCCCTTGGCCGCCGCCAGTTCCTCTTGCAGCCCGCGGGCCAGCACGACGGAGGCGAAGAAGTTCACGTGAAAGACCTTGGCCCAATCCATCAGGTCGGTGTCCAGCGTCGACAGCCGTTCGCCATTCGGCCCCCCCTTGGGCGAGACACCGGCGTTGTTCACCAGCGCATCGAGCCGTCCGTCCAGACGATCCTGAATGATCCCGACCGCGTTGATCGTATCCGCAGGGTCGGACAGGTCCAGCTGCACGTGATCGGCGCGGCCGCCGCCCCCCCAGGGGGGGCATTCTTCGGGAAAGGGTTGGCGCGAACAGGTAATCACACGCCAACCATCGCGGTTGAAACGGCGCACCGTGGCATGGCCGATCCCTCGGCTGGCTCCGGTCAGAAGCAGGGTCTTGCGGTCGTCACTCATGTCACACCTCCTGTTGGGGGGGCGACCCTAACAGCCCGGCGGGTGAGCGCAATCACCCTTGGCACCCTGCGTCCAAGCGCGTAACACGGGTGGAACGAGGACTTACGGACCATGAAGACGCAAAAGATGAACCGCGATTGGATCGCCACCGCCCGCACCCTTTCCCAAGCCCTGCCCTACCTTCAGCGCTATGCCGGCGCGACGGTGGTCATCAAGTTCGGCGGCAACGCCATGGGCAGCGATGAGGAAATGGCAAGCTTTGCCCGTGACATCGTGCTGATGCGCCATGTCGGCGTGAACCCGGTGGTGGTGCATGGCGGCGGTCCGATGATCAATGCGATGCTGGACAAGCTGGGCGTGAAGAGCGCGTGGGTGAACGGCAAACGCGTCACCGACGCGGCCACGGTCGAGGTGGTGGAAATGGTCCTGTCCGGCCGGGTCAACAAGCGCATCGTGCAGGCGATCAACGCCGAGGGCGGCAAGGCCGTGGGCCTGTCGGGCAAGGACGCGGGCCTGATCACCTGCGACCAGACCAACCCGGATCTGGGCTTTGTCGGCACGCCCGCCGAGGTGGACGTGTCGATCCTGCGCGATCTGGCCGAAGCCGAAACCATCCCGGTCATCGCCCCCCCCTTGGGCGCGGGCCGCAACGGCGAGACCTTCAATATCAACGGTGACACGGCGGCCGGCGCAATCGCCGCCGCGCTGAAGGCGGATCGCCTGTTGCTGCTGACCGATATCGAGGGCGTCAAGGGTGCCGATGGCGAGGTGTTGACCGAGCTTTCGACCACCCATATCCGCGAGCTGATCGCCGAAGGCGTGATCGCGGGCGGTATGATCCCCCCCAAGACCGAAACCGCCTTGGACGCCGTCGAAGGCGGGGGGGTGCGCGCGGTGGTCATCCTGGATGGGCGCGCGCCAAACGCCTGCCTGTTGGAACTGTACACCGACCACGGGGGGGCCGGGTCGCTGATCCGCGCTTGAACGTCGCGCGCGCCGCTATGCAGCGGCACGCGCCGGGCGCATAGTTTCTTCCAGTTGGGAAGGGGGGGTCGCCATGGGCATTACGGACAATCAGATTGACGCGCTGGACCGCGCGGCCCGGCACCTGCAGCTGGAGGTTTTCGGCGCGCTGCATGACGCGGGCGATACGGTGATCCTGCTGGGCCCGCATGAGCCCGGCTTCTGGGCCACGTTCAGCGCCTCGCCGGAAGGTCTGGACGGCACGCCGGACCCCCCCTTGGACCGCTGGTCCAAGCGGATCATTGGTACGCTGGCGCGGGACTGGGGGGGCGGGCAGGCCCTGTTCCCTTCGGACGGGCCGCCCTATCCACCATTTCTGGCCTGGGCGCAAGACAGCGGGCGGGCTTGGCCGTCACCTATCGGGATGCTGGTGCATGACCGCGCCGGGCTTTGGGCCAGCTACCGGGGGGGCGCTGTGCGGCTGGCAGGGGGGGCGTTGCCGCTGCCCGAGGCGGGGGGGCAAAGCCCCCCCTGTGTGACGTGCCCGGAGCAACCCTGCCGCACCGCCTGCCCGGTCGCCGCCCTGTCACAGAACTATTACGACACCGAAAAATGCCATGGATTTCTGGACACTACGGCCGGGGGGGAGGACTGCATGACGCAGGGTTGTGCGGCACGGCGCGCTTGCCCCCCCGTCAGCGCGAGTTATGGCAGGTTGCCGCAGCAATCCCACTTTCACATGAAAGCTTTCCATAAAACATGACCCTGCGCCTGATCCTGATCCGCCACGCGAAATCCTCCTGGTCCGACCCGATGATGGCGGACAAGGACCGCCCGCTGAACAAGCGCGGCCGCGCCAGCGCCAAGGCAATCGGGCGCTGGCTGGCAACACGCAGCTATGAGCCGGGGGGGCAGGTGCTGGTATCGACCGCCGAACGCACGCGGGAAACCTGGGCAAAAATCGCCGACAAGCTGGTGACCCCCCCGCCCAGCAGAATACCTGGACGCGCTCTATCTGGCCGAACCCGACCAGATGCTCGCAGCCCTGAAACTGGCGGACAAGGATGTGGTGATGATGATCGCCCACAATCCGGGCAGCGCCTATATGGCGCAGGCGCTGGTGAAACAGGCCCCCCCGAACCATGGGCGGTTCCAGCATTACCCGACGGGTGCCACGGCCATCATCGACTTCCCGGTCGCGGATTGGTCCGATGTGATCTGGGGGGGGACGGGCGAGGCGGTGGATTTCATCGTCCCGCGCGAGCTGATCTGAGCGACGGGGGGGGCGATACCACCCACGGCGGCTGCCTGTGCGGGCAGGTGCGCTTTGCGGCGGTCGGGGGGTGCCCGACCGGGTTGGGATCTGCCATTGCCTGGACTGCCGCAAACACCATGGCGCTTTGTTCTACGCGGCGGCGATTTTTGCCAGGGATCAGGTGGACATCACCGGAGAAACGCGCGCCTATGAGGGCCGGCATTTCTGCCCGAATTGCGGCGGGTCGGTCTTTGCGGTGAGCGGCGGCGAGGTGGAGCTGTACCTGGGCGCGCTGGACGACCAGGACCTGTTCACACCCAGCTATGAACTGTGGTGCGACCGACGTGCGGGGGGGTGGCTGCCCGCCTTCCCGGACACCACCTGCTTTCGCAAGGATCGGGGGGGCTGACGATCAGCCTCCAATGCGGTGATCATATCGACGCGGGTGCCGTGGCGGCCGCCTTCGAACTCAGCGTTCAGATAGGCTTCGACGATGTCGATGGCCAGACCTTCACCCACCACGCGAGCGCCCAGGGACAGGATGTTGGCGTTGTTATGGGCGCGGATCATGCGGGCGGAAAAGGCGTCAGAACAGACACCGCAGCGAATGCCGGGGGGGATCTTGTTGGCGGCCATCATGATGCCCTGGCCGGTGCCACACAGGATCACGCCCAGGTCCGCCTCGCCCGCCGCCACCTTGCGCGCCGCATTGGCACCGTGGTCGGGGGGGTAATGGGTGCTTTCCGGGCTGGTCGGGCCGATGTCATCGACCTTATAGCCCATGGAGGTGATATAGGCGGCCAGCGCCTGGCGCAGCTCGATGGCGGCGTGGTCGCTGGACATGACGATGCGTTTTGCGGACATGGGGGGGGCTCCGATTCCTAAGCTGGTTGGCCCGGTTTTGCGCGGTTTCGGCCCGCGTCGCAAGAGCAAAGCCTAGGGCGCGACCGCAATGCCCAACCCCCCCTGCGCCAGATCGCAGATACTGTCCCAGGTCGCCTTGGGCAGGCTGATCGGCTGACCCGCGTTGCGCGCCCGCGCGGCGGCCTCGCGTTCACCGGGCACCTCGACGCGGTCAAACCCCCCCTCGGCGGGCGGGCAATGGCGCAACTCGTCCAGGATCTCCTCGGCAATCTCCTGCAGGCGGGTCGGTTCCTGATACAGGCTGCAATCCAGCGCCAGCATCAGCCAGTTGCATTCGGTGGTGGCGGGGGGGCCAAGCATGGCCTCGGCAATCATCTCGGCGGCCACGGCCAGTGCATAGCCCTTGGGGGGCCCCCCCAGCTGTCAGGATCGCGCCGCCGTCGAAATAGGCCTGGGGGGGGTCGTTGCTGGGCTTGCCGTCACGGTCAATCAGCACGCCGTCGGGCAATGTGGCCCCCCCGGCAATCTTCGCCCCCCCATAGACCCAGCCCGCCGCAGCGGCGGAGGTGGCCAGATCCACAACCACCGGTCCCTGTTTTCCGCCTGGAATTCCAATCGCATAGGGGGGGTTGGTGGACATGAGCGCCTTGCGCCCGCCATAGGGCGCGACCAGCCGCCAGTTTTCACGCCCGCCGCCGCCAATGACAATCGCCAGACACCCCCCCTGCGCGGCAGCATATTCGGCAAAGCACCCCCCCAGCCGCCCGGTATGGCCGACATTTTGCAGCGCAATGGCCGCAATCCCGCTATCCTTCGCACGTGACACCACGTTTTCGATGCCCAGGGTCATGGCCGGAATGCCGATACCGCCGTGACCATCCACCAGCCAGGCCCCCCCGCGCGCATTTTGCACCAGCGCAGGGCGCACCGGGGGGGCGGTCAGATAGCCGCTGTCGTAATAGCCCGCATAGGCCAGAACCCGCCAGACACCGTGGGATTCGACACCCGACAGGTCCGCGTCAATCAGGTGGTCGGCGACCGCACGGGCAATGTCGGGCGGGCAGCCCTTGGCCAACAGGATGGCTTCGGAAATGCGATGAGCCTGGTCGATCGGCACCAGGCTGCGCGCGGTGTCGGGGGGGCTGTATTTGCTGGGGGGGTTCATAGGGACCTCCCGGTGTTTTGTACAACGGTAGGGCGCGAACGGGCGAATGCGCGCCTGTTTGCGACAGGGGGGGAAGGGCAGCCCATTAGTCGGCCTGCGGCCGTGCCGGGTTCGCAGCATCGCTTGGGCTCTTTGCAAACAAAAAGCCCCCCCGCAACTTCGGCGGGGGGGCTTTTCAGGCTTTCGGTGCGCAGGTCTCAGAGGATCTGGGACAGGAACAGCTTGGTGCGTTCGCTCTGCGGGTTGTTGAAGAACTCCTCGGGTTCGTTCTGTTCGACGATCTGCCCGGCATCCATGAAGATCACGCGGTTGGCGACCTCCTTGGCGAAACCCATTTCGTGGGTGACGCAGAGCATGGTCATGCCCTCTTCCGCCAGTTCCACCATGGTTTCAAGGACTTCCTTGATCATCTCGGGGGGGTCAAGCGCCGAGGTCGGTTCGTCAAACAGCATGATGCGCGGCATCATGCAGAGCGAGCGGGCAATCGCCACACGCTGCTGCTGACCACCGGACAGTTGGCCGGGGGGGTACTTGTTGGCCTGCTCGGGGGGGATCTTGACCTTTTCCAGGAAGTGCATCGCGGTCTCTTCCGCCTCCTTGCGGGGGGGCGTCTTGCGCACCCAGATGGGCGCGAGCGTGCAGTTTTCCAGGATGGTCAGGTGCGGGAACAGGTTGAAGTGCTGGAACACCATGCCAACTTCGGACCGCACCTTGTCGACATTCTTGAGGTCGGACGTCAGCTCGGTCCCATCAACGATGATCGAGCCCTCCTGATGCTCCTCAAGCCGGTTAATGCAGCGAATGAGCGTCGACTTGCCGGAGCCCGAGGGCCCCCCCGCGATGACGATACGTTCGCCCTGGTTCACGGTCAGGTTGATGTCACGAAGCACGTGGAAGTTGCCATACCACTTGTTCATGCCATTGATTTCAATCGCAACCTCGTCCGAGACGGACATCTTGGAACGGTCTGCGTGGTGGTCGAGTTCGATGGAAGACATATCAAGTCTCTCCTCTTAACGGTGATCGGTGCGCAGACGGCGCTCCAGATACATCGAGTAACGGGACATGGAGAAGCAGAAGACGAAGAACATCAGCGCGATGAAGCAGTAAAGCTCCCACACGATGCCGGTCCAGTTTGCATTCGCCAGGATCGAGGTGGACAGGCCCAGCGGGTCCAGAAGGGCGATGATCGACACCAGCGTCGTGTCCTTGAACACGCCGATGAAGGTCGACACAATGCCGGGGGGGATCGAGATCTTCAGCGCCTGCGGCATGATGATCAGCCGTTGCGCCTTCCAGTAATCCAGACCCAGCGCATCCGCCGCTTCGTACTGGCCACGCGGCAGCGCCGCCAGCCCGCCCCCCCGGATCACTTCGGCCATGTAGGCCGAGGCGAACAGGGTCACCATGATCAGCACCCGCAGGATGATGTCGAAGTTGGTGCCCGGCGGCATGAAGATGTTCAGAAGCGTCGAGGCCACGAACAGCAGCGTGATCAGAGGCACGCCGCGAATGAACTCGATAAAGCAACGCAGAGCGATTTGACGATCAGCAGGTCCGACTGGCGGCCCAGCGCCAGGACGATGCCGATGGGCAGCGAACAGGCGATGGCGACGACGCCGATGGTGATCGACAGCATGAAGCCCCCCCCGAAGTCACGGCTTTCGACCGGTTCCAGCCCGATGTTGATGATCCCGCTCATGATGTCGCAAAACCGCCCATCAGGAACAGCCACCAGACGATCGAGGCCAGGACGGACAGGATCAGCCCGGCAAGGCTGCCGATCACGCCAGCCAGCACCCGGTAAAGACCAAACCCGATGACAAAGCCCAGAAGCGCGGCAATCGGCATCCAGATCGTCCCGCCCCCCCACAGAAGCCAGGGCGCGATGAAGGGGGGGAACAGTGCCGAGAAGATCAGCGGGTTGGGCAGACGTTTCGCCCCCCCCGCCGCAATCTGTTCGGCCCGGTCGGCCTTCTTGGTGGTGAACAGGGTCACGGCCACATAGGCGGCCCCCCCGGCCAGCAGGGCCAGACCGATGATCAGGGTCACCATGCCCCCCCCGCGCGTGGCAAAGCCGATGCCAGCGTGGCCAGCAGCAGAACCCAGTTCATCCGGCGCGAGATCATGTTGAACAGGACCGGAATGACGGCCACGAACAGCAGCACGAAGGCCAGGATCGGACGCCAGCGCTGGTCGACGGTGCCCTCCTCGGCCCCCCCGTTTGGATAAAAGCCGAACAGCAGCTGCGGCCAGCGTTCCTTGATGATCCCCCCCCAGCAGGCCCCCCCGGAGGTGCCGTGATCGCCGACCGCACCAATGGCGGTCAGGATCTCGCGGCATTCCGAGAGCGAGTTGGCGTTCCAGGTCGGCACCAGCGCCCAGGACAGAAACTGGGTCAACGCATAGGCGATCACCACAATCGAGGCCACGGTCAGACCCGAGTTCACGATGCCGTTGAACAGGTTTTCCCGCATCCAGCCGATGACCCCCCCGACGGTCGAGGGGGGGGCGGTGCGCGTTCAGGCAGCATTTCGGAGCGGACGAAGTGTAAGTCAGACATATCAGCGCTCCTTCAGTTTCACGGAATTGTTGTACCAGTTCATCACCGCCGAAATGCTGAGCGAGATGATCAGGTAGATCAGCATCAGAAGCAGAAGCGTCTCAAGCTCGCGCCCGGTCTGGTTCAGCGTGATGCCGCCCAGCGTACCGGTAATGTCCATATACCCCCCCACCGCGATCGCCAGGGACGAGTTCTTGGTCAGGTTCAGATAGTTGGAGATCAGCGGCGGAATGATCACCCGCAGGGCCTGCGGCAGGATCACCAGCGACATGGTGCGGCGCGGATGCAGACCCAGGGCCGAGGCGGCCTCGGTCTGGCCTTTCGACACAGCCAGAATACCGGCCCGCACGATTTCCGCAATGAAGGCGGCGGTATAAAGCGACAAGGCCCCCCCCATAGCGCAATCAGTGAACTGCGCATGTGAATGCCGCCGCGGAAGTTGAAGCCCTTCAGCTCGGGATAGCCCAGATGGAAGCCCAGCGCGAACAGCACGGCCAGGGTCGGCAATACGACGACGCCCAGGCGGATATGCCAGACGGTCGGCCGATCCCCCCCGGTCTTTTCCTGGGTCGCATTGGCGCGTTTGCCGATCATGTGGCTGATCAGCAGCGAACCGATGAAGACCACCAGAAGCGCCACGAGATCCAGGCTGACGTCAAAGCGCAGCGACGAGGCCCCCCCGAACAGATGCACATTGCCCAGCGAATTCGAGAACAGCGGCTCGGGCACATAGAAGCCCCCCCGGCCAGTGATCGCGACACTGTCGTTCAGGATCATCGAAGCGGTCGCATCTTCGCCCCCCCGGAATTCCTTGGGCTGCGGCAGCGTCTCGATGATGATGGCCATCGCGAAAATGATCCAGAGCAGCACCGGCACATTGCGGAAACTTTCCACATAGACGGCCATCAGGCGCGACACGATCCAGTTTTTGGACAGGCGCGCGATGCCGATGACCACGCCCAGCACGGTCGCGGCGATGCAGCCCATGACGGCCACAAGCAACGTGTTCAGAAGCCCGATCAGGGCTGCCCGCAAATGCGTATCCTGGTTGGTGTACTCCAGCAGGCGCTGGCTGATGTCATAGCCTGCGGCCTCGGTCATGAACCGAAACTGGGCTCTTTCCCCCCCAGGGTGGACAGGTTCTGTGCGGTGTTGTTGATCAGCCAGCCGATCAGGGTCAGAAACCCGATCAAGGCGACGATCTGAATGGTCATAGAGCGGTAGCGGCTGTCATAGATCAGCATCGACAGCTTGAACCCGCCCTGTGGATGAGGGTCGGTCATCGTTGTCATATAGGACATTCCCCCCCGTAAGGCCCTGATCTGTTTTCCTGGCGCCGTTTTCGGCTGCCGTCAGGGCTCATTGGTAAATTGGAAAGGGGGGGCGCGGTCGTTGCCGCGCCCCCCCTTCCTGATGTGTTTAGCGGAACGGTGCCGAGTAGATCAGGCCGCCATCGCGCCACTGGGCGTTCAGACCACGTGCCAGACCAATCGGGGGGGTGTTCTCGCCGATGTTCTTTTCGAACACTTCGCCGTAGTTGCCACCCGCCATGATCGCGGCCTTGGCCCAACCGGCGTCCAGGCCGAGCATCTCGCCCAGGTTGCCTTCGGTGCCCAGCAGACGGTTCACTTCCGGGTTGTCCCCCCCGGCAGCGGCCGACAGTTCACCGATATTGGTCGAGGTGATGCCGAATTCTTCGGCGGCGATCAGCGCGTTGAGGGTCCAGCGCACGATGTCGCCCCCCCACTCGTTATCGCCGTGACGGACCAGCGGGCCCAGCGGCTCTTTCGAGATGATCTCGGGCAGGATGACCGAGGAGGTCGGATCTTCGAAGGTCGAACGGGCAGCGGCCAGACCCGAGGCGTCGGTGGTATAGACGTCACAGGCACCAGCGTTGTACTGCTGCAGCGCTTCGGCCTGGGTCTCGATCGGGACCGGCTCGTAGCTCATGTTGTTGGCGCGGAAGAACTCGGCCAGGTTCAGTTCGGTGGTGGTGCCGGTCTGGATACAGACAGTCGCGCCGTCCAGTTCCTTGGCCGACGAGACGCCCAGATCCTTGGGCACCATGAAGCCCTGACCGTCGTAGTAGTTGACGCCCACGAAGGTGAACTTCAGGTCCACGTCACGCGACAGGGTCCAGGTGGTGTTACGGGCCAGCATGTCGATCTCACCCGACGACAGCGCGGTGAAGCGCGTCTTGCCGGTGGTCGGCACGAATTCGACAGCGTCCGAATCACCCAGAACGGCGGCGGCGACAGCGCGGCAGACAGCCACATCGAAGCCCTCCCAACGGCCGTTCGCATCGGGTGCCGCGAAGCCGGGCACACCGGTGGCGACGCCACAGTTCAGCTTGCCGCGGGCCTTGACGTCATCAAGGGTGGCAGCAGCCGAAGCGCCAGCAGCCAGACCGGCCACGGTCAGCGCGCCAAGAAAAACGGTTTTTTTCATGATTACCTCTTCCTGATTATCCGCCCGTCCCCCCCGGGCGTTCTCTTCCGGCTCTTGCGGCCGGGACGATTTGAGTGACCGGAGAGAGCCCCCCCCGGTCAGCGTGCATGAGTTTGGGCGCAATCATGAGAATTCGTCAAGGGTTACATCGGATTTCCTTATCCTTTACGCAGGGGGGGAAATCGACGCCTTTTGCGGCAACGCTAACGCTTGGGTTGTGACGCGCGCGTCAACGACACATCAAAAAGAATCGCATCGCATGTTCGAAGGCCTGCTTTTTAAGGGCCGCCTGGGCGCTGGCCTCGTCGTCCTCACCCCCCCACTGTTCTTCCTGCCAGCTCTCGTCCAGACGCGACAGGTCCCACAGGTCGGCCGCCGCCATATGGCCTTCTGTCGCGGCGAAACCAAGGATCAGCGAGCCGGAAATCGACACGAGGTCGTGAAAGGCGGTGAGTTCGAATGGGGGGGTAAAGGTGAACACCCGCTGAGAGAGATTCGCAAGCGAACGCGCATCCTGTGGCGTGTGAATGACCCCCCCCGAAACCGGGGGGGTCAGCCGGGCGTCCAGCGTGCACGCGGCCCAGTCAAGCAGCGGGTCCCAACGCTCTGCCTGCCGGGCGATCAGCGCTTCGGGCGCTGTGGCGCGGTAGCACAACAGGTCGCTGTCGCCATAGGCGGCCAGCATTTGTGCCACTTCATCGAACTGATGGGAGACCTTGTCGAGCGCCGCATTGGCCGATCTGGTGACCGGCATCGTCGTCGGATCGACCTTGTCGTCCTGGGCGTCCCATTCCGCCGCGATGGCCTGGGCCATGGCCTGTGTCGGCACCACCAGCGGGGGGGCCTTGGCAGGCGTGCGAACGCCGCGTCCGTCCAGTCGCACGGTCCAGCCGCCGCCCTGGTCTTTGTCCACCTCGACCGCTGTGGCTTGTTTCCAGAACCGTTTCGCTGCCCAAGCGCTCATGCCTTCCCCCCCCAAAGTTCGTCCAGGGCGGGCAGAACGCCCGCGAATGTGTCCACGATCAGGTCCGCGCCCGCCGCGCGCAGGGCGCGACCGGGTGGTAGCCCCCCCAGCTGACGCCCAGGGTGCGAAACCCGGCGGCGCGGCCCATCTCGATGTCATAGGTGGTGTCGCCGATCATCACCGCATCGGAAGCCTCGGCCCCCCCGGTGTCGGAGAGGCACTTCAACAGCATCGACGGGTGCGGTTTCGACGGGTGGTCATCGGCGGTCTGTTGCGTCAGGAACAGCCCCCCCTGCCAGCCATGCGCCCCCCCGATGGCATGATCCAGCCCGCGTTTCGCCTTGCCGGTGGCGACGCCCAAGAGCACCTCGTCACGGGCGGCCAGCGCAGTCAGCGCGTCACGCGCACCGGGGGGGTACAGCGGCGCGGCGGCCTCGCCGCCCTTTTCGGCGCGCAGGGCGATGAAGCTTTGTTTGTAGAGATCAGCCGCGCGGGCGACCTCGGCGGGCGACAGGGCGGGCATCATCTCGGCAATGGCCCGGTCAAGCGAGAGCCCCCCCACGATCGACAGCACCTGTTCGCGGGTCGGCAGCGTCACACCAAGGCCGCCAAAGGCGCGGGTCATTGCTTCAACAATCAGGTCCTGGCTGTCCATCAGCGTGCCATCGACGTCGAAGACGGCAAGTTTCAGGCGGGTCATGTCAATTCCTCACACAGCTGGAGCGGCGCAGCCGCGGCGACTTTCCCGAAAGCGGGCATCAAAGCCCCCCCTCGAACGGATCATCCGCCGCCAGATCCTCGGTCCAGCCGAAGGTCTCAAACGTGCGGGCGATGTGCTCGGGCAGGTCGGCGGTCACGGTCACCGGCTTGCGGGTGACAGGGTGTTCGAAACTCATCGAGCGCGCGTGCAGGTGCAGTTTCTTGGAAATCTCGCCGCCAATGCCTGCGCCCCCCCATCCGTCGCCCTGGTTCTCCTGCCCCCCCGAACCGCCGTATTTGCCGTCCCCCCCGAGGATCGGGTGGCCGATTTCGGCCATGTGGGCGCGCAGCTGGTGCGTGCGCCCGGTGATCGGCTCCAGCGCGACCCAGGTCGCGCGCCCGGCGACGCGATACAAGGCAGAATAGAGCGTATGCGCACGTTTGGCACCGTCGGTATGCGCCACGTCGCGCGGATGCACGCAGAGCATTTTCTCGCCCTGCCCCCCCTTGCCGCCGCCGGGTGCTTTCACAAGACCATAGCGGATCTCGCCCAGGTAGGGCGTCGGCACGCCGGCCACGACGGCCCAGTAGATCTTGCGCGTTTCCTTGTGGCGGATCGCACCGGTCAGCGCCGAGGCCACGGCGCGGGTGCGCGCCAGCAGCAACACGCCCGACGTGTCCTTGTCCAACCGGTGCACAAGGCGCGGTTTCTCGTCGAAACCGAATTTCAGCGCTTCGGCCAGCCCATCCACGTGACGGGTCTGTTTAGAACCGCCCTGGGTGGGCAGGCCCGGTGGCTTGTTCAGCGCAATGATGTGGTCGTCGCGATAAATCACGCAGTCCTGGATCAACGCGCTGTCGGCACCGGACACCTTGGGCTTCGGCTGGGCGGTAATCTGGCCCGGCTCCGGCAGGGGGGGCGGCAGGCGCACCTCGCTGCCCGGAGCCACACGGGTCGAGGATTTGACCCGCCCGCCATCGACCCGGATTTCACCCTTGCGACAGGCTTTTTCGATCCGTCCCTGGCTGACATGGGGGGGGAACAGTTTGCGCACCCAGCGGTCCAGCCGCTGTTCGGGTTCACCCGGTCCGATGGTAATGGTTTGAACGCCGCTCATAGCATGCTCCGAGTCAATAGAATGCCGACCGCAAGCGCTGTCAGGGACAACAGGACCGAGGCCAGCACATAGCCCGCCGCCGCGCCCGGCTGTCCGCGTTCGAACAAGGCAAAGGCATCCAGCGAAAAGGCCGAAAAGGTGGTAAAGCCGCCCAGAAGACCGGTCATCAGGAAGGGCGCATAGGCATTGCCCCCCCCTTCTTGGCCAGCGCAACGACCAGGACCCCCCCCATCAGGAAGCTGCCCAGCACGTTCACCACAAGCGTGCCCCCCCAGGGATAGCAATGCCCCCCCATCACCCGCGTCGCGGTGACGTTGGTCAGATAGCGGGCCGAGGCGCCAAGCGCGCCGCCCAGGGCAACTTGCAGCAGGGGGGGTGTCATCATGGGGGGCCTGACTGAGGCCCCCCCAAGGCCTTGTTGTCAAGGTTGGTCGGAGTTTTGACGCACCGCTTTCCAGCCTGTGATCATCGGGCGCACCAGGTCCTCGCGTTTCCAGAACTTGTAAAACAGGATCGCGCCCACATGCAGGACCACCAGCGCCAACAAAACGAGCGAGCCGCGATAGTGCCAGCCCAATGCCATGCGCGCGGTATCCGTGCTGACCTGATTGGCCAGCGGGCCGACATTTATGAAATCCTCGGGGGGTCGGCGAACAGGCCGCTCAGGACCTGAAAGCCCAACAGCGCCAGAAGGCCAAAGGCCGCCAGCGCCCCCCCCATCGGGTTATGGCCGGGCCAGTAGGACGGCGTGCGCCGCCCAACCTTGGACATGTAAGCCAGCGTGGTGCGCGGCCCGAAAAGGAAATGGGAAAACCGCGCCGGGGGGGCCGGACCGAACAGGCCCCCCCAGATCAGGCGGAAGGCCAGAAGGCCGATCACCGTGTAGCCCAGATAGAAATGCAGCGTCATGATGTTGGGCCCGAACCGGCCCAACACCCAGGTCGTGACGACACAGACCACCAGCACCCAGTGAAACAGGCGCAGGGCCGGGTCCCAAAGCTTGACGCGGGTAACGCCCTCGGGCAGCTCGTGATCCATGTCTTTCATTGCTCTCGCCGCCCCCCCTTATTTGGCGCGGTAGGTGTCGTGGCAGCCCTTGCAGGACCCACCCAGAGCGCCCAGCGCCCCCCCGGCCATTTCCGCCTTGCCGGCACCGGCCACCTGCTGCATCTCCATCGTGGCTTTCACCAGGGCTGCGCCCTTTTCCTGCACGCCCGGAAAATCTTCCCAGATCTTCGCAAGCGCCCGGGTCTTGTCCGAATCGTCGGCCGACGTGCCCGGTATGTACAGGTGACCCAGGTTGTAGGTGGTCAGCGTGACCATATTGTCGGCCGCGGTCTGCGCGGCCGTGGCGTCATAGTCAATCTCGCCCTTGGCCATGCCAGCAAGCACGCCCATGTTCGCGCCCATAAGCTTGTAATAGCCCTGACGCGCGGCAATCGTATCCTCGACCATATCGGCGGCGAGGGTGGTGGTGGGAATGGCCAGAATGGCGGCGGCGAGAATGGGGGGGAAACGCATGGCGTGGCTCCTTTGGCTGCGTGCAAATTAATTCGCGTGATCCTTTTACGGACAGGGATCAGACTTCCGTCGAAGATTCACTAATTTCAAATCACGAATATGTCAGCGGCGTTTTCTGCGCAGATTTGCAAAGTAATCTGTGCGTTTTTTTCAGCTCGCGTTCAAAGCCGCGTTCGACGGGCAGGTAGTAGACGCCGCGTTTCATGCCCTCGGGGGGGAAATAGTCCTGGCCAGAAAACCCGTCGGGCGCGTCGTGGTCATAGGCATATCCGGCACCATAGCCCTGATCCTCCATCAGCGGGTGGGCGCGTTCAGGATATGTTTGGGCGGCGGTTCCGACCCGGTCTTCTTCGCCGCCTTCATCGCCGCCTTGTAGGCCACGTAATTGGCGTTCGATTTCGGGGGGGCGAGCGCCAGGTAGATCACCGCCTGGGACAGGGCTAGCTCGCCCTCGGGGGGGCTGCCCAGACGTTCATAGGTCTCCCAGGCATCCAGCAGATGCGCTGCGCCTGTGGATCGGCCAGGCCGATGTCCTCGACCGCCATGCGGGTCAGGCGACGGCCCAGGAAACGTGGGTCTTCGCCCCCCCCGTCAGCATGCGGGCAAACCAGTAAAGCGCCGCATCCGGGTCCGAGCCGCGCACGGATTTGTGCAGTGCCGAGATCAGGTTGTAATGCTCGTCCCCCCCTGACTTGTCGTAATTGACCGCACGGCGCATCAGGCGGGTGCCCAGATCCTCGGTTCCGATCTTGGCCTCAAGCCCCCCCCAGGCCATGATCTGTTCAATGAGGTTCAAAAGCGCGCGCCCGTCGCCATCGGCCATCTCCAGCAACGCATCGCGCGCAGGCGCGGTCAGGGGGGGCAGCGGCCGGTCGAGCTCCTTCTCGGCCCGCTGCGCGAGCCGTTCCAGATCGGCAAGGTCGAACCGCTCCAGCACCAGTACCTGCGCGCGGGACAGCACAGCGGCGTTCAGCTCGAAGCTGGGGGGGTTTTCCGTAGTGGCCCCCCCGACCAGAAGGATGGTGCCGTCTTCCATATGCGGCAGGAACCCGTCCTGCTGGGCCTTGTTGAACCGGTGGATCTCATCCACGAACAGTAGGGTGCCCTGCCCGTTCTGACGCCGTATCCTGGCCGCCTCGAAGACCTTGCGCAGCTCCGGCACGCCAGTGAAAATCGCGCTGATCTGCACAAAATGCAGGTCGGTCTCATCCGCCAGCAACCGGGCGATGGTGGTCTTGCCCACACCGGGCGGCCCCCCCCACAGGATGAGCGAGCCCAGGCTGCCCGCCTTCAGCATCACGCCCAGCGGCGCCTCGGGGGGGCCCAGCACCTGCTCCTGCCCGATGACCTCGCCCAAGGACGTCGGGCGCAGCCGGTCCGCCAGGGGGGGGCGCGGCGCGTCGGGGGGGAGGTCTTTGACAGCGGAGTCGAACAGGTCAGCCATGGGCGCAGATTAGGCGCGGTGTGGAGGGAAGGCCAGAGGGGGGTTGCGCGGTCTGCACGACGCAGCCGGGGGGGCGGACCATCGGAACGGTTACAACAGGTTGTATTCCTGCGCCCGCTGCACGGCCTCTGCGTGGTGCGCACCATCAGCCTGTCGCGGGCCGACCGCAGCCGCGCCTTCAGCGCGCTTTCAGAGATGCCCAGGATCGACGCCGCCTCGGCATGGCGCGACCCTTTGGCGATCAGGCGCAGGGCCATGCGCTGCGCCGGTGTCAACTGGTCCGGAGGGGGGGTGGACGCATCATGCAGCACCCGCACCACCGCCTGGATCTCGTCAATCTCTCATCGGTAAACTCGCGATCATCGCGGGCAAACCCGCCGATCGTGCGCGAGGAAATCGGCCCACAGGAGACCACGACGCCGTAATGCAGCCCAAACACCCGTGCCTGGTCCAGGATGCCGTGCTGATCGGGCAGGCCGACCTCGCTCCAGCGTCGCGCCCCCCCTTCGTTGCCAAAGCCCCCCCAGAACACCGTGGGATCGGCCAGCATGTAGCCGTTTTCGGTATAGGTTTCGGTCCAACGTGGATCATAGGTCTGGAACATCAGATGCGCGGCGGCATAGCGAATGTGCAGCCCCCCCAGCGCATAGCCCTTGGGGGGGGACAGGTCGGACAACCTGGCCAACCCCCCCTGGTCCAGCCCCCCCTGAGTGTCTGTCATGCCTGCGTTTCTCCACACACCCTGCACAGTGCAGTCTATCCTTTTAGACAAGTTGATATAATTAGCATCAACTCTAAATTGTAAACACACAATACTCGAAAAATCGAGGGACAAAAGTGCGAAACAGGGACGCAGATCTGGTAGAGAAGTTGAACGATCTTTCTGATCGTGATCGGGAAGCCTTGATTGATTTCATGGGCTTGTCCGAAGGAGCACGGGACCGGGCCGGACATTTGATGGACCGGTTGCATGCCTCGATGCTGCTGCATCGTCAGGCACGGACGGAAAAGATCAACTGACGTCTGCACCGCCCACAAAAAAAGCCCCCCCACCGATTCGGCGGGGGGGCTTTCGCGTTTCCACCTGGGGGGGTGGAAATTAATCTTCGGCCAGCTCGGCGGCATCTTCTTCGGCCAGGCGCGCGCGGTCGGCAGCACCTTTGGCGTCCGGATCGCGGTCCAACAGCTCGATGATCGCCATCGGAGCCATGTCGCCGTAACGGAAGCCGGCTTTCAGCACGCGGGTGTACCCCCCCCTTACGCTCGGCGTAGCGCGGGCCCAGAACTTCGAACAGCTTGGCCACGTCCTTGTCCTGCTTCAGAGCGGCGGCAGCCTGACGGCGGGCGTGCAGATCGCCGCGCTTGCCCAGGGTGATCAGCTTGTCCATGACGCGCTTGAGTTCCTTGGCTTTCGGCAGGGTGGTCTTGATCTGCTCGTGCTCGATCAGCGAGCCAGCCATGTTCGAGAACATCGCCTTGCGGTGTTCGTGGGTGCGGTTGAGGCGACGGTAGCCTTTGGCGTGACGCATTTTCGTATTCCTTCATTTGGTGCCCGTTTGGGCTTGTGCTTTGTCCGTGAACCGATGCGTGTCGGTCCCTCTCCTTGGGGGGGCAGAAATGCCTGATCGTCCCCCCCGCCCGTGCGGGAATTGAGGCGGGGGGGTGAGACGCGCCCACCCCCCCGCCAAATTTCTTAGAACTGGTCTTCGAACTTCTTGGCCAGCTCTTCGATGTTTTCCGGCGGCCATTCCTCGACGTCCATGCCCAGGTGCAGGCCCATGCCCGACAGCACTTCCTTGATTTCGTTCAAGGACTTGCGGCCGAAGTTCGGGGGGGTGCGCAGCATCTCGCTTCGGTCTTCTGGATCAGATCGCCGATATAGACGATGTTGTCGTTCTTCAGGCAGTTTGCCGAACGCACCGACAGTTCCAGTTCGTCCACCTTCTTGAGCAGAAGCGGGTTGAACTCCAGACCGTCGTCCTCGTCCTGGCGACCGGCGGCTTCGGGCTCTTCGAAGTTCACGAAGATCGACAGCTGGTCTTGCAGGATGCGGGCGGCGAAGGCGATCGCGTCCTCGGGGGGGGTGACCGAGCCGTCGGTTTCGACCTTCATGGTCAGCTTGTCATAATCCAGCACCTGACCTCGCGGGTCGGCTGCACGTCATAGGACACTTTCTTGACCGGCGAATAGATCGCGTCGACCGGGATCAGGCCAATCGGCGCATCTTCCGGCTTGTTCTTGTCGGCGGCGACATAGCCCTTGCCAGTGTTCACGGTCAGCTCCATGAACAGGTCGGCACCATCGTCCAGGTGACAGATCACGTGATCCTTGTTCAGGACCTCGATACCGGCCGATTCCGAGATGTCACCAGCGGTGACCACCAGCGGACCCTTGGCCGAGATCGACAGGCGCTTGGGGGGGCCTTCGACTTCCATCGACAGGGCGACGCCCTTCAGGTTCAGGATCACGTCGGTGACGTCTTCGCGCACACCGGCGATCGAGCTGAACTCGTGCAGAACGTTGTCGATTTGCACCGAGGTGATCGCGGCACCCTGCAGCGAGCTCATCAGCACGCGGCGCAGAGCGTTGCCAAGCGTCAGACCGAAGCCGCGTTCCAGCGGTTCGGCAACGACGGTCGCCTGGCGCGCGGGTCATTGCCCGGTTTCACGTCCAGCGACGTCGGCTTGATCAGTTCGGCCCAGTTCTTGTGGATCATGCGTCCCTCCATTCCTGTTTTGCCTCATGTCCGAAGGCACGCCCGAGGTTGTAAAATGACGGACTCGGGCCGTGGGGGGGAAATCCACGGCCCGAGCAATTCGAAAATCAGACGCGGCGGCGCTTCGGCGGGCGACAGCCGTTGTGGGCGATCGGGGGGGTCACATCACGGATCGAGGTGATGTTGAGACCCAGAGCGGCCAGGGCGCGCAGAGCCGATTCACGACCCGAACCGGGGGGGCCCTGAACTTCGACTTCCAGCGTCTTGACGCCGTGTTCCTGAGCCTTCTTGCCGGCATCTTCAGCGGCCATCTGAGCCGCATAGGGGGGGGTCGACTTGCGCGAGCCCTTGAAGCCCATGGTGCCAGCCGACGACCACGAAATGGCGTTGCCTTGCACGTCCGAGATCAGGATCTTGGTGTTGTTGAACGAGCTGTTCACGTGGGCAACGCCCGACGCGATATTCTTACGCTCTTTACGTTTGGTGCGGGATTTATCACGAGCCATTGGTCGAACCCTCCCTTATTTCTTCTTGCCGGCGATGGGCTTCGCCGGGCCTTTGCGCGTGCGCGCATTGGTGTGGGTACGCTGGCCGCGAACGGGCAGGTTGCGACGGTGACGCAGACCACGGTAGCAGCCAGGTCCATCAGACGTTTGATGTTCAACTGGGTTTCGCGGCGCAGGTCGCCTTCCACCAGGTAGTTGGCGTCGATATGTTCGCGAATGGCCAGAACTTCGGCGTCCGACAGTTCGTTCACACGACGGGTCGCGTCGATGCTCACGGCTTCGCAGATGGCGGCGGCCGAAGTGTGGCCAATACCGGTGATGTAGGTCAGGGCGATCGGGACCCGCTTGTGGGTCGGGATATTCACGCCGGCAATACGTGCCAAGTGTCATTTCCTTTTCGTTGCGGTTCCGTAGCGCCGGAACCTTTTTTCACAACACAAGCCCGCAGGATTTTCGTCCCTACGGGCTTCGCTATGGTCTCTGGTCTGCGCTTGCAGGGAGCGACCCCCCCGACTCGCGCGATTCCCTTGCGGGATGCGCTGACGTATCCGGGATCGGGCGGGGGGGCGTCAAGGGGGGGGTGTGATCGGAGCGGCTGGGGGGGAAACGGATACAGGCGCGGCTCAAAGCACGGAGCGCACACTAAGTGTTTCCCCCCCTTCGCCTGATCAGAGTTCCACCATTTGAACCGAGTTCAACAGACGCTTAACGACCGCAGGCCAATAGACAAGATAGGCCAAACCAAAAGTAATGATCGTCAGAAGGAGCCAAACCAGCGCATGACCAAGAATGTCTCCGAAGTTCACTTCAACGCTCAACCGCGAAATCTTGGAGCCCTGATTGTCGATAACATAAGTTCGGTTCAAAGGTGCCTTCAGGAAATAGTAAGGCAGAACGAACGCTGCTAAACCGAAAGTCACGATGGTCAGTAATATCCAGATCACCAGTTGGCCGATTGCTTCACCGACAGTGAACTCACACTTCAAGCGTTGTCCCAGCATTCAATACCCTTTCATTGGAAATACACGGCAAAAGTTGGCCGACGTTCCTCGAAATCCGATGGTGCGTCAACAGGAAAACGGCGCCCGAAGGGGGGGCGCCGTTTCGCATATTTCAATGGCTGTTAGTCAGCCCAAAACCTTGGCAATCGCGCCCGCGACCTCGTCGATCTCGGCCAGGCCATCGACCGACTTCAGATCGCCCTTGGCATAGTAGTAGCCAATCAGCGGCGAGGTCTTCTTGTAGTACTCCATCAGGCGGGTGCGCAGGCTTTCCTCGTTGTCGTCGGCGCGGCGCTTGAACTCGGAGGCCCCCCCGCAGTTGCCGCATTTGCCGTCGGCCGGGATCGGTTTGGACAGGTCGTTGTAGACCTCACCACAGTTGCCGCAGGTCGAACGCGCGGTGATGCGGGCCACCAGGCGTCGTCATCCACCTGCATCTCGACAACCGCATCCAACGTTGCGCCGTGACGTTCCAGCAGCGCGCCCAGGGCGTCGGCCTGGGGGGGCAGCGTGCGGGGGGGGAAACCGTCGAAGATGAAGCCACCACCGTGGTCACCGTTCAGCTTTTCCTCGATCAACCCGATGACGATCTCGTCGGTGACCAGCTGGCCCGCGTTCATGATCGCGGCGACCTTCTGGCCCATCTCGGTCCCCCCCGAGGCCATCGCATCACGCAGCATGTCGCCGGTGGACAGCTGGATCATGCCCCCCCGCTCGTCCGTGAGTTTACGGGCCTGAGTGCCCTTCCCCCCCGCGCCCGGGGGGGGCCCTAGCAGAATGATGTTCATCGACGTGCAGGCCCCCCCTTCTTGCCACGCTTCTTGCCGCGCAGCTGCGACTTTTCGATCAGGCCCTCATACTGGTGGGCCAGCAGATGGCTTTGCACCTGGTTGATCGTGTCCATGGTGACCGAGACGACGATCAGCACCGAAGTGCCGCCGAAATAGAACGGGATCGCCAGCTGGCTGCGCAGGATCTCGGGCAGCAGGCAGACCAGGGCCAGATAGCCGGCACCCAGCACCAGAATGCGGGTCACGACATAGTCCAGATACTCGGCGGTCTTCTTGCCGGGGGGGCGAATGCCGGGCACGAAACCGTTCTGGTTCTTCAGGTTGTCGGCAACCTCATCGACCTTGAACGCAACTTCCTTGGTGTAGAAGAAGGTGAAGAAGACGATCATGCCGGTAAAGAACAGCAGATAGAGCGGCTGGCCGGGCCCGAAATAGGCCAGGATGGTCGCCATAACAGGTCCGGTCTGTCCGGTCGAAAAGGTCGAGATCGTCGTCGGCAGCAGCAGAAGCGCCGAGGCGAAGATCGCCGGGATCACGCCCGCCGGGTTGACCTTGACCGGCAGGTGCGAGCTGCCACCGTCATAGACTTTCATGCCGACCTGACGGCGCGGATATTGAATGTGGATCTTGCGCAGGGCGCGTTCCATGAACACCACAAAGGCAATCACGACCACGACCATGATGATCACACCGATGATCACGGCGGGACTGATGGCCCCCCCCGAACGGCCCGAGGCCAGGAACTGACCCAGCGCGGCGGGGGGGATTTCCGCCACGATGCCGACGAAGATGATCAGCGAGATCCCGTTGCCGATGCCGCGCGCGGTGATCTGTTCACCCAGCCACATCAGGAACATGGTGCCGCCCACCAGGGTGATGACACAGGCGGCGATGAAGAACATCGAGGGCAGGTCCTGCTGCACCAGATCGCCCGCCAGCAACGAGTTGGCCAGCGCGAAGGCCTGACCGGTCGCCAGAAGCACGGTGCCGTAGCGGGTGTATTGGTTGATCTTCTTGCGACCCTGCTCGCCTTCTTTCTTCAGCTGCTTCAGCGGCTCCCACATGGAGCTGAGAAGCTGCACGATAATCGAGGCAGAGATATAGGGCATGATGCCCAAGGCAAAGACACCCATGCGGCTCAGCGCGCCACCGGTGAACATGCCCAATACGCCGGCAATACCGGATTGCGCCTGATCCATGAAGGTGCGCAGCGCGGCTGCGTCGATGCCCGGCACCGGGATATAGGTGCCGATCCGGTAGATGATCAGAAGCCCGATGGTGAAGAAGATCCGCGAGCGCAGTTCGGTCGCCTTGCCGAAGGCGCCCCCCCAGCTCATGTTCGCGGCCATTTGTTCTGCTGCAGATGCCATCAATGGCCCCCCCCTGTCTGAAAGAAAAACGCCGCCGGACCGTGCCCGGCTCCAGCGGCGTTTGGAACTTGTCGTCTATGTAAGGGGGCGTATCGGCCCCCCCGAACAAGCGCTTATTCAGCAGCTGCCGCAGCCGTGACCGTCAGTTTACCACCGGCTTTTTCAACAGCGGCAACGGCGGCTTTCGACGCGCCGGTGACGGTGATGTTCAGCTTCGAGGTCACGTCACCCTTGGCCAGAACGCGCACACCGTCCAGTTTGCGGCGCAGGACACCGGTTTCGACCAGCAGGTCCTCGGTGATCTCGGCTTTCGCATCCAGGGTGCCGGCTTCGACGAATTTCTCGATCAGGCCCAGGTTGATGACGGCGAATTTCTTGCGGTTCGGCTTGTTGAAGCCGCGCTTGGGCAGGCGCATGTACAGCGGCATCTGGCCGCCTTCATAGCCGTTGATCGCCACACCCGAACGGGATTTCTGACCCTTGATACCACGGCCACCGGTCTTGCCGGTGCCGGAGCCGGGGGGGCCACGGCCGATGCGTTTTTTCGGTTTGGTCGCGCCCGGATTGTCGCGCAGTTCATGCAGTTTCATGTCGCTTCTCCTTGCCGGATGTGACCCCCCCTGAAGCGTAAGCGGGCCAACCTCGGCGTTTCTTGATTGTGATTCTGGACCCACGCGGGGGGGCCACCGGGGGGGGCGTATAGACCTGTGCGGACCTGTTGCAAGAGGGGGGGTCAGCCCCCCCGCCGCGCAATGGCAAAGATGCCCGCCCAGACCGCCGCGCGCAGCGGCAATGCCCCCCCCAGGGTGCGCGGTTCATACGCGCCACCGCGAAAGACATGGACCAGGAAGGCCGCCAGCACGATCAGGGTGGCCAGACAGATTGCTCCGGCCAGACCGGGTGCCCAGGGACGGGAGGTCCACAGCCCCCCCCAGCCCGCCAGCAAATAGGCGAAACCGGCCAGGAAGTTGAACCACAGGACGAAGGGCACGGCGTCGCCGACCGCGTCCTGCACCCCCCCGGCCCCCCCGCCAAACAGGGCGGTGCCCCCCCCAGACAGAAGGGTCATGAGGCCGAAGACCAGCGCCACGAGGCTGGCCAAGGCGCGCAATGTGGGTCGGGGGGGTGCCATGAGACGTCCTTCCGCAGGTTGCTCTCAGCCTAGGCCAAAATGCCCCCCCCTGCCCCCCCTGTGGCACCTTCACGCAGCATCTACTGGCGTTAAGGAACATCCGGACGTGTCGGACAGCGTTCAAATGCAATACGCCCCCCCGGATCAACCGGGGGGGCGTTCGCAAGCGGGGGGGTCAGCGCCCGGCTTATTTCTTGTGGCAATCGCCCAGGTATTCGGTCCAGGTCGGCACCGGCTCGGACGCCAGGAAGGCGCGAATGCGGGTGTCGGCTCTGGAGATCAGCTCGGCGATGGCTTCGGCGAGCGGCGAGATCGGGGGGGTCACAAAGGCGTTCATGTTTCTGGTCCTGTGCGCGGGGGGGTCATGTGTTGGCGCTCTCATAGGGCCGCGCACAGAGTCGAACCACCGCTCATTGATCAATGCCGCATTGCAGAATGTGCAAGGCTTCCAATTCACTCGATGGTAAAGGTCCGCACCTGGTATGTGCAGTTCACAAAGGCGACCTTGCCCAGGTTCGCAAAACCGCTGCCGCTTTCCACATGCAGGCTGGCACAGACTTGCGTCGCATAGCTGGGCGGATAGGGCAGCCCGGTGTTGGGCACGGCCGCGTAACCATCCGCCTCCGGCGCTCCGCAGCGCGGGTTCTTCGACCAGAAGTTCTGTACCGTTCCGCCCGATGGGCTGCCGGGCACGATATAGCGGTTGTCACCGATGGCGCTGCAGGCACGACCGGACGCGGTGCAGCCACGGTCGCTGTCCTTGCGACATTCCACGCGCAGCGTGACAGTTTCGGCGGAGGCGATCCCGGCCAGCAGGATCGCGGCGATGGTCGATGTCATCAGGGATTTCATGATGTCTCTCCTTCTGTGGTTACCCCCCCATCAGTTTAGAAAGACGGCGTGATCGCAGCGTGATCGTGCAGCGCGTCGGACAAAAGAAAACGCCCCCCCGGCCGCAAGGGTTCGGGGGGGCGTTGTGTCAGTCTGTGGGAAGGTCAGCGGGTATAGACGGCCTTGAAGGCGATCTCTTCGATTTCCCAGCGGGCGATGCCCATGTCGTCCAGCTCGCGGGTGCCCAAGGCGTCCAGCTCGCGCACGATCTTGTTGTATTCCAGACGGTTGGCGACGGCGGTCTTGACCATGTCGAAGGCGGTGAAGAGGGCGTCGGCGGCAATGTGGGTGAGGCCGCGGCGGGTGGCGATTGCATGTGCCATGATGTGTTCCTTATCAGAAGCGCCGGAACGCATTTTCCGGCTGGGTTTGTGTGACTTCCTGTGTGACCCCCCCTATGTAGGGGGGGCGGACGATGGCGCTAACAATCTCAATTCCGGAACAGCCGTTATGCAATTGCTGCAATGCAGCAAGGTTAACGTGTTGGGGGGAGGTAGCGGCGGGCAGCGCCCGACCCTGGGTGGGCATCGAAAGCTGGGTAGGGGGGGGCACCCGGTTCATCCCAATCAAAACGACTGTGAGTGCCGAGACGTTCGCGGAAGCGCCCTCCCATGGGGGGGAGGGTCGGGCGCTGCCCGGCGGTGCCGGGCGGAGCACAAACATCTAGCGTTTCGATATCCAGGCTGAAATCACGCTCGGCAAACGGAACCGCTGCGCTCTCAGCAAGAAGATGATGGCGACCAACGCAAGCAGAACGGCACCCACGCCTGATCCACTCGCAAAGCCAAAAGAAAGCTCCGCCTCCCGCAAAAGGGTCCAAAGATTAGGGATAGTCTCAGGCAAAACGACACACTCCTCGCTAAAGTATGTCACCCCCCCCTAGACGAACCCATTTCGCGCTCTTTTCTCGCGATGGTCAAGCAAATTTCCGAGTCGCCCAACTAGCGTGCAAACAGAGTCGAACTCGCCACCAAACAACGGATCAAACTGTTTTCTCCCGCGAGTCCTAGTTCTTCTGCTCACATACGATCCCAAAAAGAAAACGCCCCCCCGGTCTTTTCAGACCGGGGGGGCGC
>JDSH01000002.1_pt1 | contig 144002 bp, 183 predicted proteins | sample 199451 | NCBI WGS metagenome assembly JDSH01 (sample SAMN02584198, study PRJNA231836) | bioreactor metagenome | isolation source: continuous culture bioreactor electron acceptor NO2- transfer2 day 38 after... | place: Germany: Bremen | reverse complement strand
CCCGGCGCGCCGTCCCCCCCACGCGAGGGGGGGATGCCATCGGGGGGGTAATTCGCGCCGTAGGATGTGAAACCCACGCCGCTCTTCAGTTTGCGCGCAAGCCCGGTGGGTGTGTAGCCATGCAGGGTCTGCGGATGCACCACGGACAGGTGATAGCCTTCCATGAAGTTTTCGACCAGGCACTTCCAATTGGTATGCCAGTTTTCTTCCGCCACATGCACCAAGCGCATGTTTTCGGTCTCGTATGGTGCCAGAAGCCCGTCCAGCTCGGGGGGGTGTGCAAAAGGTGCCGCGTGAGTGTCGAGGTTCACATAGATAAACCCGTTCCACAGCTGCACATTATGGCCGTGCAGCTTGCAGTTCTTGGCATCAAACCCGGCGTTCTCCATTCTTGCCGCGCGCAGCAGCGCCCCCCCGTCGCGGCCATAGGCCCAGGCGTGGTAGGAGCACACGAAGCGTTTCACCGTGCCCCCCCGCCCCCCCTCAGCCAAAGGCATGCCGCGATGACGGCAGACATTGGCCAGCACCCGGATGTTGTCATCGTCACCGCGCACGACGATCAGCGGTTCGTTCAGAAGCTGCACAGTAAAGAAATCACCCGGCTCGGGGGGGATTTCGTCCACCCGCCCGAGGCAATGCCATCCGTTGCGCAGCACGGTGGCGGCCTCGTGATCAAACTGATCCTGGCTGGTGTAATAGGCCCCCCCTGGCATTCCCATCGGCCGGTCCGCCGGCGGGGGGGCTGCCAAAGCCTGCAATTTCTCGCGTAGATCGGTCATCGAACCCTCCCAGTTCCGGTTTCCGTTGTGTCGCTTCGGTTCAGGTGTATTCACTCATCGCCGGGCACCCCCCCGTAGGAGGGTGCCTCGCGCGGGTCGAGGGCCCGTTGCACATAGGCATCGAGTTGTGGCTTGTAGACCTCCCAAACCGTGGCGATCTGTTCGATCGGGCAGTCCTCGGTCCAGTCGCAGCGCAGATCAGCCACAGGCCAGGCGACGGTGTCGACCAGCATCATGCCCGCCGAATGCACCGGCCCCCCCGCCTCGCCGCCCGCCGCAAGCCCCCCCGCACGCATGGCGGCGACCAGCCGGTCGCCCAGGTGGCCTTTGGCCACCTCGAACCCATCGACGATGGCCTGGGGGGGCACGCCGTCATTGGCCAGAAGGTTGCCACCCGAGGCCACATCGCGCCCCCCCTGCGCCTGGGTCCAGATGCCCAGCGATTTCGGCCCGGAATGGATCGCCGTGCCGCCGGCCCGGTCCACCGCCAGAACCTGGCGATATTCGATATGCGCACCGCGCGCCTGCACCTCCTCGATGGCCTCGGCGGCGGTCAAACCCTTCTCCATCAGGTCCAGCGTCAGAGGCCCAAGCGTCGGGTCGGTCACGTTCTGCGAAGCGACCGCCCCCCCAACGCCTGCCCGCGCAAAGGCACAGCGCGCCGCCACGGCCGGCGAGGACGAAGAAATCGCCATGCCGAACATGCCCGTTTCCGCGCAACGTGCGACCAGGGAAAATGTCATGCGCCTCTTCCTCTCATCTTTCCCAAAATATCCCGGGGGGGAGCGCGAGGGGGGGCTGGCCCCCCCTCGCTTGCGCCCTCCCGGCAAAGCGTCAGTCCGGAATCACCGCCGTGCCATCAATTTCAACCAGCCATTCAGGCCGCGCGAGCGCCTGCACGACAAGACCGGTAGAGACCGGATGCACGCCTTTGATGTATTCGCCCATGGTGCGATAGACCGCCTCGCGGTGACGCACGTCCGTAATGTAGACCACCACCTTGACCAGGTGCTCCATCGAACCGCCGGCCTCCTCGATCAACTGGCGGATGTTCTGCATGACCTTGTGGGTCTGTTCGACCGGGTCATGGCTGTCGATATTGACCGCGTCATCCAGGTTCTGCGGGCATTGGCCGCGCAGATAGACGGTCTTGCCGCCCTGGGTGATCACGGCCTGGCACAGGTCATTGTCCAGGTTCTGTTCCGGATAGGTATCCGAGGTGTTGAACTTGCGAATGCGGGTATGGGCCATGTACGGGTCCTGTGGGGGGGTTCGGGGGGGCTCAGGCCTGGCGGCCTGTTTCGATCTTCGCCATGAGGTATTGGGCAAAGTCGTAATTCGGGCGTTCAAGGTGGCTGAGGTGTCCGGGCACGGCGCGGTCCGAGCACAGGCCGTTGTAGACCTTTTCGGTGCAGCCGCGATCCTCGACATTCACGTCATCCAGCAGCGCCTTGAGGTCGGCGAAGTTCTGTTGCGCGTCTTCGTCATCCTTGTAGTCGTCCGACATGCCGCCGCCAAAGCGGATATGCACCTTGCCCGGACCCTGCGGGTGCAGCGACAGGTACCAGAAATAGCCCGGTGTGAGCGTGATCAGCAGGCTGGGATAGATCGCCAGCAGGAAGGTCGTACGCCGTTCGTCGCCCTTCAGGCGGTCGTTGGTCGGGTGCGCCATGGCGATGCGCAGGGTCTCGTCCTTCAGGATGGTGTGGTAGTTGAAGGCAGGCAGGCCCGGCGGGCAAACCATGTCTTCAAGCTTCGACAGACCGCCGATGGTGCCCGCATGGCAGACCGGCAGGTGGTAACTTTCCATGAAGTTTTCGGCCAGGACTTTCCAGTTGGTGTCCCAGACATGTTCCTCATAGAAAGCCTCGGAGTAATTGGTCATGTCGTAACCGGCGATCAGTTCCTCGACCTGGGACAGCTGGTCGGCCACGTCCGGCGCGTCTTCGTTTAGGGTGACGAAGACCCAACCCAACCATTCCTGGCAGCGCACCTTGGGCAGCTGATACTGGTCTTTGCAGAAGCCTTCGTTCAGGGTCATCGCGGGCGCACCGCGCAGGGAGCCGTCCAGGTTGTAGGTCCAGGCGTGATAGGGGGGGCAAACGATGGCGCGGGTCTTGCCGCGGCCATGCAAGAGCGTCGACATACGGTGCAGGCAGACATTCGACAGGGCGCTCAGCTGCCCGTCGCGGTCGCGGATCACCAGGATCGGCTGACCGGCCAGCTCGCAGGTGGTGTAATCGCCCGGGTTGGCCAGAGCATCGGCGCGGCCGACGCAGTACCAATCCCTGGCAAAGATATGAGCCAGTTCCTCGTCCAGAAACTCCTGCGTGGTATAGACGGACGGCGGCATGGCATGGGCGCGCTCAAACGGTTGGGCGGTGTTGGCGCGCAGCTCTTCGACGGGGGGTCGATCTGATCCTTGGGCATGGTGGCATTCCTCGTCAGGCGTCTTGTGTGATCGGTTCGGCGGCGACCTGTTCGGCACAGCCGTCATAGGCCAGATAATCGCGCTGGATGGCGATCTGGTCGGCGATGTGTTTGGCGTCGTGCCACACTCCCCCCCACAGGAAGGTAGAGCCGCGCCGGGACTGCCAGGGCAGGCCCAGGAAATAGATGTCGGGTTCGACCGAAACGCCGCGCTGGTGGATCGGCGCGCCGCGCTCGTTGAAGGCATCGACCTTCATCCAGTTGAAATCCTGCCGAAACCCAGTGGCCCAGATGATGGTGTTCACCCCCCCTTCGGCGGCCAAGTCGATTTCGGACAGAGGGTTGGTCAGGCAGTCGGGATCAGGCCAGGCCTTGCGCGCCTCCGGCTCTTCGGGCAGATTCAGCCCGGTGCGCGCCACGTAAGCGTCGGCGGCGTCCAGCATCTCGTGATAATTTGCATCTCCGGCGGCGACATTGGCCTGCAGATCGCCCCCCCGGAAACGCAACACGCCATCTTGGTAGCTGTCGGTCATGCCGGTCAAGGTCACGCCCTCACCCGCCAGACGGCGGAAGTCCATCGTATGGCCGCCATAGGCACCGCTGACCGAGATGGTCACATGTTCGGTGCCCGGCTTCTGTGCGGCCACATCCCACAGACCCAGCACGCCCAGCCACCAGACAAAATCGCGGTCGCGATAGCGGCGCGGCGGGCGATCATGCGGACCGACCGACAGAAAGACCTTACGCCCGGCACGGTTCAGCTCATCTGCGATCTGCGCGCCGGAGCTGCCCGCACCCACCACCATCACCGCACCCTCGGGCAGTTGCTCGGGGGGGTTCTTGTAGTGGAAGGAGTGTATCTGCTCGACCTTTTCGGTCTGCGGCACGATCGGCGGGATCACCGGGTGCTGGAAAGCGCCCGTGGCGGCAACGATGCGTTTGGCTTCGATCTCGCCTGCTGAGGTCTCGACCCGGAAGCCCGCGCGGCCCGGCAGGCGTTCGGCCTTCAGCACTTCGACCCCCCCGGTGCGGATCGGGGGGGCCTTCACCATCGCAGCATATTCTTCGAGGTAGTCGGCCACGCGGTCCTTCGACACGAACTCATCCGGCGCATTGCCCTTGAACTCAAGGCTCGGAAAACGGTCATGCCAGACCGGCCCATTGGTCACCAACCTGTCCCAACGTCCACTGCGCCAGGCCTCGGCCACGCGGTTCTTTTCAAGGATCAGATGGGGGGGCACATTCCGGCTTCCCAGATGTTCGCTGAGCGCGATCCCCCCCGCTTGCCCGGCGCCCACGATTAGGGTGTCAATTTTCTCAACAGGCATGCGCGGTCCTTCCATCATCTGGTCATCAGCTGGGATGCGCGAATCCGGTCCGTTTCCGAAATCCGCTTGCCCATCCAAATTGCCGGTGGGAGCGGTTTGCGAAAGAACAGTCTGTGTCAGCAAGAATTAGACAAAAACTAACTCAAAACAGAAAAGAGTAGGACTGACCTAATTTACACGTGAAGCAAGCACGTCGCCATCCGGAATGCGGTGACGTTTACAGATTTGTATGGTTCACGCAGGACCCCCCCGGAAAACCTCGCCTGCCATCTAGCTCTCCAAACGCATTATGCTCCGGAGCTTCCAATGACCGACCTGCCCCCCCATCCCCCCCCGCCATCCCGACGTCTGCCATCTCTAACCACACGTATGGGCGGGCTCAACTTGCCAATGTTCGTCGCCCTGGTGTTGGCTGCGCTTGTGGGGGGGTCAGCGACCTTTGGGCTGACGGGGGGGCTCTCAACGTTGACCCAAGGACTGGGCTTTGGCGCACTTGTCGCCATGGCCGCCGCCCTGGTTCTAGCCGCGCGCTGGCGCTGGCTGGAAGCGCTTGTCGGCGGACCCGACCGTGCCTACCGCGCCCATCGCTGGTTCGGCTACGGCGCGGTTGTGACACTGGGCTTGCATTGGGCGATGGAGCCGGACCTGCGGCTGCCCGAAACCGGACTGGGAGAGATGGCCGGTGGTGCCGGGGGGGAGGTCGCCGCCGTTATTCTGGTAGGCCTCGCTGCCGTTTCAATCCTGCGGCTTGTCCCCCCCTATCGGCTGTGGAAATACTCGCATTACGCAATGGGGGGGCCGGTGTTCCTGCTGGGGGGGGCGTTCCATGCGGTCTTTGTGCCATCCGCACTGACCGGCACTCCGTGGCAACTGGTGGTGCAGGGTGCCGCCGTTGTAGGAATTGCGGGGGGGTGGCTTGGCACACTGTGGGTGCATCTTCGCCCGACCCGACCCTACCGTCTGACCTCGGTCACGCAAGTACCGGGAGGCTGGACCTGCGGCTTCAGGCAAAGGGATCACCGATCCGTTCCAAACCCGGCCAGTTCACCGATATCGCTTTCGATGCGCCGGGGGGGCTGGGCGAGTTCCACCCCCCCTTCACCATTGCGAGTCAACAGGACGGTCAGCTGCGCTTTGTCGTGCGTGCCTCGGGTGATTTTACCCGCCGCATGCGGGACCAGCTGAAACCGGGCATGTTGGCCACGCTGCGCCCCCCCGCACGCGGCCGATTTCGCCCGCATCTTAACACCAAACGCCCCCCCGAGCAGGTCTGGGTTGCGGGGGGGGAGTCGGGATCACGCCGTTCCTCGCGGCGCTGTCCGAAATGGGCCCCCCCGACACCGGCGCGCCGGTACACCTGATCCACGTGGTCGGCGGCCGCGACGACGCGATTGCCTATGACGAGCTATTGGCGCACGCCACCCGGCTGCCGCAACTGCGCTTCACCCTGATTGAAGGGCGTCCGGAGGCTGCCAGGCTAGCGGCGAAGATGGGCCGGATCACTCCGAAGACCGAACTGTTTCTCTGTGGACCTGAAGGGTTGAAAACCCTGACCCGCGACGTGTGGCAGTCCCAGGGTGGCGGGCGGCGCGTGCGTGACGAGGCTTTTGATTTCCGCGCCGCGCTTTGATCCACACAAACAGGCCCGCTGCCGGAGAGCAGCGGGCCTGTTTCAGTGTTTTCGCCGTGAACTAGCCATCCCGCTCCAGGATCCAGGCGACCTCGGGCGCAGGGACGAAGCGCCAGTTGCGGCGGGATCCGGCCATGACGTTCAGATAGTACATCTCGAACCCATAAGGCGCACCGCAGGGGGGGTGGTGGCCGCGCGGCACACAGACCACATCACCGTCGCTGAGTGCCATGTTTCGTCCAGACTGCGATCATCCGTATAGACCGCTGAATGCCGAAACCATCCGCCGGGTTCAACCGGTGGTAATAGGTCTCTTCCAGATAGGTAATACGCGGGAAATCATCCTCATCATGGCGGTGGCTGGGGGGGAAGGACGACCAGTGGCCCGCGGGGGGGTAAAGACCTCGGTCACAAGCAGGCTGTCACAGTAATCCTCGGCCTCCATCGCGATGTTGTTGATGTAACGCGTGTTGGTCCCCCCCTTGCCTCGTTCGGTGAGCGTGATGCCATCGGGACCGATGCGCCGCGCCGCATGTCCGCCCATGCCGGGGGGGGCCGCGCAGACGGCGATGGTGCAATCGGTTTCCGCCACCGCCGACCATTCGCTGCCGTTTGGCAGGTAGAGGCAATGCGGCGCGGTCCTTTCAAACACATTCATGCGGTCGCCGAGCACACCCCCCCAGTCCTGGCCAGCCCCCCCAGTCAATGCGGCTTTCCCTTCGACCATCACCAGAATGACTTCGTTGTCGCCGGTCACCTCGGACACCTCGTCGCCCACACGCAAGCGGTGAAGGCCAAAGCCCACATACCGCCACCCGGCGCTGGCCGGGGGGGTAATGTCATGCACCTTGCCATGGGTGCCGAAGGGTCTTTTCAAAAGCTCTGACATTCCGGCTCCTTTCAAGGTCTCTGACGCGCGGCAAGCGCGGACAGGGTTTCGCACAGTTTGGCCTGCTCCCAGCCCTCGTCAAGGGCATCGCGCAGGATGTCCGCCTGACTGGCAGGGGGGGCGTTGCCACCCAATGGCGGGTCGGTGTCCAGGTTGGTGGGGGGGAAGGCATAGCCTTCGGCGCAGGCCGCAATGGCGGCATCAATCTGGCCCGCGCTCAACTGTCCCTTCTGTTTCAGGCCCATGAGCGCCGGGAACAACGCCAGACTCATTGCGCGCCGATCCAGTGCTCCATGGCGCGCCCGAAGGGCGACGAGATCTGAAGCAGGTTCACCAGGCGGTGGATGTCCGCGCTGGTGTTGGCCCCCCCGGCGGCGTGAAACAGCGCCGGATTGAAGAAGACCGCGTCGCCCTTATCCAGCGGCAGTTGAATGCAGGCCTGATCGAAATAGGCCTGATGGTCCTCCTCGTGAAACGCGACATAGCCCGGTCCGTAGAGCTGCGAAAACGGCAATAGCTTGGTCGGCCCGCTTGCCAACGGCATGTCCACATGCGCCACCGCCCCCCCTTGCAGGGTCAGAACGGCTGTCACCGCATGGGCATGGGCCGGGTAACGTGCGGCCAACGCCTGTGGCTGAAAGCCAAGGTGGTAGTCGCGATGCGCCGTCTGTGCCTTGCCGCCGGGGGGGCGCACCTGGTTCACCTGCGCGGTGACCTGGTAATGCGGGCCCAGCCAGGCCTCGGCCGCTGCGGCAATCGCCGGGTTACCAAAGTAGAGCGCGAAACCTTCCGGGTCGCGCAGACAGTGTTTCTGCGCCGAATTCCAGACCCGGTCATTGGCACCAGAAGCGGCGAAATGGTCGCCCTTGCCGGCACCACCTTCGCGTTCCTCGGCAATCAGAGCCCGGAACACATCGCTGGCCCGGTCAATGACACCGGCGTCAGCATAGGCGTGTTTCAGCACGATCACGCCTGCGGATTGCGACAACACCCAACCCCCCCATTCGGCGAGCAGTTCACGCCGCCGCGCCGGGTCCTCCAGCGCGGGGGGGCGCAGGGCCTTCATGTCATAAAGCGGCACGTTCTTCGCCACCTCTGCCGCCAGGGGGGGCACGACGTCGGTGGACAGGGATTGTGAGGTCAACACCTTGAACTCGTCGAGGTCGCAGGACTCCCAATCGAAATAGGGGGGGATATATCCGAGTTCGCTATCTACCATGATAACCTCCATCGTCATGGTGTGGTGTTGACCCCCCCATCAGGGGGGGCGGTGAAATCAGGTCTGAATGGCCAGGCCGGAGTTCTTGCAGAACTTCACAATGTGGTCGTACCCCCCCAGCTTGGAATACGCATAGGGCGCGGCCTTTGCGGGGGGGTCCTGCTCGGCTTCGACCACGATCCAGCCGCTGTACTCCATACGCGCAAGGGCATCGGTCACGGCCTGGAAATCAATGCAACCCTCCGGGTCACCGGGCACGGTGAAAGCGCCCGCGATGACGCCGTCCAGGAAGCTTTTGTTTTCCGCGCGGACCCAATCGGTCACGTCGGGACGCACGTCCTTGAAATGCACATGGCGCACGCGGTGGCCCCCCCATTTGTCGAGCGTCGCCAACACATCACCACCGCCGAACTGCAGGTGGCCGGTATCAAACAGAAGTGTGACTTCATCCAGCTGCCCTCCATCAGCCAGTCGATATCCTCGGCATCCTCGATCATTGACCCCCCCATGTGGTGGTGATAGGCCAGCACCATGCCCCCCCGGTCGGCCATGGACTTGGCCAGCTCGGACAGTTTGGCGGCGTAGCCTGTAACCTCGTCCCGGGTCAGTTTCGGACGGTTGTTCACCGGCGTGGTGATAGCGCCCTGCACGGTGTTCGAGCATTCCGCATAAACGACGCAGGGCGCATCCAGCGCCACGAATTGGTCGACCTGCTGATGGGTGGCTTCGATTTCCTCCGCGACCGAAACCTCCATCAGGTTGCCCGAGCACCAGCCACCGCAAAGCGCGATGTCATTGGCGGCCAGATAGGCGCGCAGGCCTTCGGTGTCCTGGGGGGGCATGCGACGGCCACGTTCAACGCCCGTGTACCCGATCTGGCGCGCCTCGCGCAGCGCCTGCTCCATCGTATAATCGGCTGTCAGGTCCGGCAGGTCGTCATTCTGCCAAGCAATGGGGGGGGAAATCCCGATCTTCACGCTCATATCGTCGTCCTTTTCGCGCGGAAAGGTTACAGGATGTCGGTCAGGGCGACCGGCTTGCCTTCAGCCTGTGAACGCGCGGCGGCCTCCGCCATGGCCAGGGCGGCGACCCCCCCGTCCTTCAGAGTTACGGGCATGGGTGAACCTGACTGCACCGCCTCCACGAAAGCCGCCCATTCGGCCTGATAGGCGGGCATGTAGCGTTCCAGGAAGAACCAGGTCGGTTTGGCCCCCCCGGTCACCCCCCCGCCCGCAGTGGATTTCACCACCAGGTTCTCCAACTGGTTTTGCGCCTGCAACAGGCCTTCGGACCCCCCCAACAGCTCGATCCGCTGGTCATACCCGTAAGCGGCGCGGCGCGAGTTCTTGATGACAGCGATACGCCCGTCCGCATAGGTCATGGTGACAACAGCGGTGTCCACATCCCCCCCCGCCGCACCGATTGCCGGATCGACAATCGAGCTGCCCGTGGCGGATACGGTGACCGGAGCCTCGCCCATCAGAAAGTTCGCCATGTCAAAGTCATGGATCATCATGTCGCGAAACAGACCGCCCGAAACCTTCACATACTCCACCGGCGGCGGGGGGGCCGGATCGAAGGACGTCAGCGCGAGCAGCTCCGCCTTGCCGACTTCGCCCCCCCCTGTGCCGCCGCTTTCAGGGCACCGAAACTGGGGGGGTCGAAACGCCGGTTGAACCCGATCATGACGGGCCTGCCGGTGGGCTCGACAGCCGCCAGGCAGGCCTGCGCGCGTTCCAGGCTCAGGTCCACGGGCTTTTCACACAGCACGGCTTTGCCCGCCGCAGTGGCCGCCTCGATCAACGGCGAGTGGGTGTCGGTCGAGGTGGCGATCAGCACCGCGTCCACGGTGGGATCTGCGATGATCGCGTCCGAGCTTTTCACCGCGATGCCATAATCCGCCGCCAGCTTTTCAGCGTTTTCCGCGGCTACATCCGACACCGCGACAAGTTCGCTGCCCGGATGCGCCGAAATGGCCTTTGCATGCACGTTGCCGATGCGCCCGGCACCAAGAAGTCCCACCTTGAGCACGTTCCCCCCCTCCAGATTCTGTGACTGACCTTCATCTAAGGTCGCCTTGCACCCGCGTGCAACAAGATTTTGCACCCGCGTGCATAAATCTGGTGGTCAAGCCCGATCCGCATCTCTAGCCTACCCGGAAAGGAGAGCGGAATGAGCGACGGATCAGGCAAGGTGACGGGCGGTACGGTGACCGCTGATGACGTGGCGGCATTGGCCGGCGTCTCGCGCTGGACCGTAGGTCGCGCCTTCAAATCGGACGCTTCAATCTCGAAGAAAAGCCGCGACAAGGTCATGGCCGCCGCCGAAAAGCTGGGCTATGTGCCCGACCTTCTGGCCGCAAGCCTTGCATCGGACCGGTCAAACCTGGTGGCGCTTCTGGTCGATGATTTCGTCAATCCGCACAAGTTGATGATGATGGAGACCCTGACCCGCGTGTTGCGCACGGCTGGGTGGGATACGCTTCTGGTCAACACACTGGACGAAGAAGATACCTCCACCGCGCTGTTGAACGCCAGCCAGCGGCGGGTGGATGCCGCCGTGTTGATCGGCAGCCGGTTTTCGGACCAGGTGCTCGCCACCGCCCTGGGTGCGCGCAGGGTGCGCAAGCTGATCGTCTTCGCCCGGTATTCCGAGAACCCGAATACGATTTCCATCTGTTGCGATGACGCGCTGGCAATGGGCACAATTGCGCAATATGTGATCGACCAACGTTATCGCCGCCCTTTGTTCCTGGCCGGACCGCAAACCCAATCGGCCCATCTGATGCGCAAAGAGACCTTCGTGAACGACTGGCGCAGCCGTACCGGGCATGCCCCCCCTCAGGTTATCACGGTGCCTGCCTATGATCCGACACTTGCGCGTGAAGCTGTCGCGAACGTCCTGCGTGATCTGCCAGTCGAGCAGCGCCCGGACATCCTGGTCTGTGAGAACGACGCGCTGGCCATGGGCGCCGTGGACGCGATCCGTCACGATTTCGGAGTGCGCGTGCCCAAGGACATTGCTGTGACCGGGTTCGATGACGTGCCCCCCCAGGCGCTAAACCCACATTACCTGCTGACCACCTATCGCCAGCCGCTGGAAGAGATGGCCGAGGGGGGGTTGGTGGCTGTGTTGAAGGGCGAAACGGAAGGTAAGTCCCTGGACCGGTTCCAGGGCACGCTCATACAGCGGGATAGCGCGTGAGCTTCAGCCCGGTTTCCGGGCAATAATCCAGACCGGGTGGTAGGTAAGCGACACGCCGCCTTCCGTTCCAAACTCATGGATGTAATCCGCGCTGAACCGCGCGAGGCGTGTCTTGCTCCATGCGCCTTGCGCGCGGGCATTGACCCCCCCGGTGCGGCGCAAATGACGTAGCACCTCGGTCGGGTTTTCGAACAACTGCTGACGGTGCGCCTCACCCGTCTCCACGATCTCAAGCGTACCCGAAACGGCATCCGCCAAAGCGTCCGGCGTGGTAAGCCCAGGCGCGGATGCTTTCGATCCCAGTTGCGACAGCTGGTGATATTGATCCGGACCGAAGCCCGATATCGCCAACCACCCTCCGGTGCCAGGTGGGCAGCGGCCTTTTCCAACACCCGCGCCGGATTTTCGAGCCATTGGATGGTCGAGGCAGAGGTCACCAAATTCAGGGGGGCGCGGGCCAGGGGGGGAGCGTTTCGGCATCCCCCCCGGACAGAAAATCGGCATCATGTGCGTCGGCGGTGGCCTGCGCCTCGGGTGTCAGGTCATTCAGCGTCATTTGGCCGAAGGTAAAGGCCTCTGCCAAAGCGCGGGTCAGGTGACCGGTGCCGCAACCAAACTCGAAGGCACGTGCGAAATGCCCCCCCGGTGCACCGGCCTTGCGCAGCGCGGCAACCAGCCGTTGGGCAACCCAGACCTGCTGGTCCGCCGCCGCATGGTAGCTGTCGAAGCTGCGGCTGAAGCTGCGCCGCACCCGGTCGGAATGCTGCGGGGGGGTCATGCGAGCCATTCCTCCCAGCTTTGGCCGGGGGGGCGGAAGGGCACATGCCCGCCCTCGACCTCGCGCATATCCGGGTGCCCGGCCCAGGCGGCGGCCTGCGCGTGGGTCGGGATGATGCGGTCCCGGGTGGGCAGCCAAACCCGGTCGAAGCCGGGGGGGTTCGGCGCGGAACCACGATCGGCAATCGCCAGAAGTTCGGCACGGGCAGCGTCAATGTCGATCTGGGGGGCGCAGGGCCACCCAGCCCGGCGCGGCGGCAGAATTTCGCGAATGTCGCCGGGGGGGTCAGCCCCCCCTCGGCGGTCGCGCGCACGGTGTCGGGCGCAATGCCCTTCGCGGGATCCGCCGGAAAGAGCGTACCAGCCACGGCGACCTTGCGGTCAACCTTGGGGGGTCGGTCTCAGCCAGCCAATGCGCGGCCGAGGCGACACCGAAGGAATAAGCCAGCAGCGAAACGCGGTCGTAGGCCTCAAGCTCCGGGAGCGCCTCCAACGCGGTGTAACCCTCGACCAACAGCACATCCGCGTCGCCCGTCAGCCCCCCCGCAAACGGCGCAGCCCCCCCAGCGCCCAGCCGGAGAACACAAGGATCAGATCAGGGCTTCCGCCCCCCTGGCCAACCACCGGCAACGCATTCATTCGCCTTTCGCCAGCGCGACCATGGCGGCAGTCACGCGCGACAACTCGTCGGGCGAGATTACGAAGGGCGGCATGCAGTAGATATTGCGCGCGAAGGGGGGGCGCAGCCAGACACCGGTTTCAACCGCCGCACGGTGGGCAATGGCGGGGGGGTCGACCGTGTCTTTCATCTCGATCACACCAATCGCGCCAGTGCCGGACATGTGCCACGCCGGGCAGGTCTGCAGCCGGGGGGGCCAGTTCTGCGCGCATCTGCGCCTCGATCCCGGCGACGCGCTCCTGCCAGTCACCTTCCGCCAGCAGGGTCAGGCTGGCCACCCCCCCGGCGGCACAGGCCAGCGGATTCGCCATGTAAGTCGGCCCGTGCATGAAGACGCCGGCCTCGCTGTTGCCGATCTCCATCGCCACATGGGCCGAGGTGACGGTTGCAGCAAAGGAAATATGCCCGCCGGTCAGCGCCTTGCCGAGGCAGACAATGTCCGGGGGGGTGATGCCCGCGTGATCCATGGCAAAGAGCTTGCCGGTGCGGCCAAAGCCCGTGGCGATCTCATCAAAGATCAGAAGCACATTGTACGCATCACACAGCTCCCGCGCACCGCGCAGGTAACCGGGGGGGTGATAGAAATACATGCCGCCCGCGCCCTGAACGAGCGGCTCAAGGATCAGCGCTGCGATCCGGTCGCCCTTCTCGGTCAGCAAAGCCTCAAGCGCGGCGAGTCCGTTGTCCTCGGACGCATCAGACCAGTCATCCTCCAGCCGTACCGTCGGGCGCGGCAGGAAATGCTGGATCGACAGGGCACCGCGAAACAGCCCATGCATGCCGTTCACCGGGTCACAAACGCTCATCGCCTTCCAGGTGTCGCCGTGATAGCCGCCGCGAATTGTGGCGAACTCCACCTTGCCGCTGCGCCCTTGCGCCATCTGGTATTGCACGGCCATCTTCAGCGCCACTTCGACCGAGACCGAGCCGCTGTCGCAATAGAAGATACGGTCAAGGCCAGCGGGCAACAGGTCGAGCATCTTCTGCCCCCCCAGGTCCACCGCCGGTTGGTGGGTCAACCCGCCGAACATGACATGGGGGGGCAGCGTATCAAGCTGCGCCTGCATGGCCGCCGTGATCGCCGGGTGACGGTGGCCATGGATGGCACACCACCACGACGACATGGCGTCGATCATCTTGCCGCCATCGGCGCGGGTCAGCCAGACGCCCTCGGCCCCCCCGGTGATCAGGTGCATCGGACCAGGGGGGGTGGCGACATTGGTATACGGGTGCCAGAGGTGCTGGGCGTCGAAGTCGAGCGGGGGGGTCATAGCGCGCCTCGAATGGTGTACATGTCGATGGCCTCGAACGCCTTTGCCAGGCTCTCAGGTGTCACTTCGGCAATCGTGTCCAAACGGCCAGGTGAGGCACGCCGGACATTTGGGCAATGGTCTCCTCGACCTGCGGTTCGGCCTCGCCGGAGAAAGCCACGCCGACCACCGGGCAGCCGGCGTTGCGCAGCGCCATCAGCGACAGGGTGGTGTGGTTGATCGTGCCCAGCTGCGTGCGGGCCACCAGGATCACCGGGGGGGCTTTCCAGCGGGCGATCAGATCCAGATAATAGATTCGGCGGTTCAAGGGCACCATCAGCCCCCCCCGGCCCCCCCTTCGACCACCAGCGTGCCGTCAACCTCCGGCAACGTCAGGTATTTGGGTCGATCTCGACCCCCCCTTCCGCCTCGGCAGACAGGTGCGGCGAGGCGGGCAGTTGCAGGCGGTAGGTTTCCGGCAGCGGGGGGGTCACGCCGGAGAGGCGCGCGACAACCTCGCTGTCGGTCTCCTCCTCCAGGCCCGATTGCACGGGTTTCCAATAGGCCGCGCCCAAGGCCGCGGTCAGGCCAGCGGAAAACAGGGTCTTGCCGACGCCGGTATCGGTACCGGCCACGATCAGGGCGGTCATGGCTGCTCCTGTTGGATGTCTGAAATGGCGGCGAAGAGGGACGAGATGTCAGCGTGGCTCACGTTCCCAGTGATCGAGATGCGCAGCCGCGAGGTGCCGCGCGGCACGGTTGGCGGGCGGATGCCGCGCACGTCGAAGCCGCGCGATTGCAGGGCCTTTGCGGTCGCCATTGTGCGTTCGTCATCGCCCAGGATGACCGGGATGATCTGGCTGTCGAGCCCCCCCGCCAACCCCCCCAGCTGCGCCTTGGCCTCGGCATGGGCATGGGCCACGCGGGCTTGAGCGGCGGCTTGCAGCGACGGGTCCGATTGCAGCGCGCGCAAGGCGGCGCGCACCAGGGCAGCGGTCAGCGGCGCGGGCGCAGTGGCAAAGATGAAGGGGGGGCGCGCGCGGTTGATCAGCGTGTCGATCATGACCCTAGGCCCGCAGATGAGCCCACCCGACAGGCCCAGCCCCCCCTTGCCGCAGGTGTGCAGGGTCAGCACCTCGCGTCCAACCCATGGGCCAGCCCGGCACCGTGGGTGCCAAAAACACCGGTCGCGTGGGCCTCGTCCACCACCAGCACGGCCCCCCCGTCTTCGCGAGCCAAAGCGGCAAGCTCTTCCACTGGGGGGGCAATGGACCCCCCCTCCATTGAATAGACACTTTCCACCGCGATCCAGACCTGACCGGAACCGCCTTCGGACCGCCAGGTGGTTAGCACGTCACGTGCGGCACCCGCATCATTGTGGGCAAAGGCGCGGGTGTCAGCCCGGCCCAGGCGCATGCCCTCATGGGCGCTGGCATGCACCAACTCGTCATGCAGGATCAGGTCACCCTTCGCGGGCAGGGTCGAAAACAGCGCCTGGTTGGCCTGAAAGCCTCCGCCCATGAACAGGGCGGCCTCGGTGCCGAAAAAAGCCGCTGCTTCGGCCTCCAGCGCCTCATGTTCGGCGTGGTTGCCGCGCAGCAGGCGCGAGCCGCCTGCCCCCCCCAGGGGGGGCACGCCACGGTCAAGCGCCTCGCGCGCCGCCTTGTTCAAAAGTTCGGAGCCGGTCAGCCCCCCCAAATAGTCATTCGAGGCAAAATCCAACCCCCCCTGCGCCGGGATCAGCCGTCGCAAGCGATGGCGTGCGGCCAGGGCGTCCAGCGCACCGGAAAGCCGCGCGGTTGCGCTCATTCAGCGGCCTCGACCTTTGCGAAGGGCTTCAGGTTGGGCGGCTGGACCTTCGGCGCGGAGCGATGGTCGCAATGATCCTCGGCCGTCATCGGCTTGATGCCCAGCTTGGCAAACAGCGCCATGTCATTGTCTTCCTCAGGGTTGTCGGCGGTCAGCAGGGTATCCCCCCCCACGAAGATCGAGTTGGCACCGGCGAAGAAGCACATCGCTTGCGTTTCGTCCGACATGTCGGTGCGGCCTGCGGACAGGCGTACATGGGACGTCGGCATCATAATGCGGGCGACCGCGATGATGCGCACGAAGTCGATCGGGTCAACCGGCTTGGCATCGGCCAGCGGCGTGTCCGCTTGCGGCATCAGCATGTTGATCGGCACGCTATCCGGCGCCTCCTCCAGATTGGCGAGCGAGACCAGCATGTCGATGCGATCCTGCTTTTCCTCGCCCATGCCCAGGATCCCGCCCGAACAGACCTTGATCCCCCCCGCCTCGCGCACGCGGTTCAGCGTGTCGATCCGGTCGGCGAAGGTGCGGGTGGTGATGACCTCCGGATAATAGCGTTCCGAGGTGTCGATATTGTGGTTGTAGTAATCCAGGCCAGCGTCGCGCAGGCGGAAGACCTGATTGTCGTCCAGCATCCCCCCCAGGGTCATGCAGCTTTCCATGCCCAGCGCCTTGACGCCTTCGACCATGGCGATGAGTTGATCCATGTCGCGTTCTTTGGGCTCGCGCCATGCCGCGCCCATGCAATACCGCGTGGCACCGGCGTCCTTGGCTTTGCGGGCCTCGGTCAGCACGCGTTCGACCTCGATCAGCTTCGACGCGGACAGTTTCGAGCCATTGCGCGCCGATTGCGAGCAGTAGGCGCAGTCCTCGGCACAGCCGCCGGTCTTGATCGACAACAGTTTGGACATCTGCACCTTGTTGGGGGGGTCAAAGTTCGCCCGGTGGACCGTCTGCGCCTTGAAAAGCAGGTCCATGAAGGCAGGTCGTACAGGGCCTGCGCGGCGTCTCGGGTCCAGCTGGTCGCTTGATCGGTCATTTTATCTATAGAATCCCGCTTTTGATTCGGTCACGGGCGAGATTTATAGATAATCCCACCCAGCGCAACACGTTAGCGCCGAAGCTTGGCCGCAAGCGCCGCTGCGTCACTTTCCCTTACCACAGCCCACCCCCCCTGCCCTGCCTCCGCGAATTTGCCGCAATTGGCAAAAAAAATGCTATCGTCCGGGTCCTTTTTGCTTGTTCTGGCCGTTCGTCCGCCACGTCGATTGCCCCCCCAGTTCGGGGGGGGCGGTCCAGTCAGTCTTCGACCTCTCGGGGGGGAGGGGGGGAGCGCGATGCTTGGTCCGGTTTCTACATTTCTACGCCTGCTTGCCTGCCTGATCTTCGGCATGCTTGTTCCGCTTGCGGCCACCGCCCAGTCAGACGGGCTGCCCGGTGGGCCAATACGCCCGGATGTGCTGCGCGACATCCAAAAGATCGCGACCATCTGCGATAAATGCGCGGAGGAACAGGCAGCCTATCACGCCGCCGTCGACCAATATGACGCCGCACGCGCGACCTATGAGGCCGGAATGGATGAGGTCCGCGTGGCCACCGACGCATTCCTGACCGCACGCCAGAAAGCAGACGCCCTGGAAGCGACGCACAAAGCCGCCGAGGACCGCGCCCATGCGTTGTTGTTCGACCGGCCCGAAGGCACGCCACTGGACACCGATGCTACAACCAAGCGAACTGGCAGAACAGGAAGCATACGAACAACTGGTCGAAGCCCAGGGCGTACTATCCGACACCCGCGCCAACCTTGACGCCAAGCTGCGCGCGCTGGAGCCCTTGCGGCAACAGGCGGTGGCGGCAATGCGGGCCGCCTTGCGCCTGCAATCCGCGATGCACCGATGTGAACTGCAATGCGACGTGGCGGAGCTGGATCTGGACGCGCCGCTTGAAACCCCCCCGCCCGCCGACACCCCCCCCGGCACCATTCCGGCCAGCGCAATCCCGACGCCCGAGAATTTCACCGGTGTAGTGGCGAAATGCGCCGAATGTCAGCCCTTTGCCGAACAGCTCAACCAGATCCGCGCGCACCGGCGCGGCTTCGCTGTGGATGCGCAGTGGTCTCATGAAAGCCTGACCCGTAATCACGCGACGCTGGAACGTCTGGGCCACGAGGCACGCGATCTGCTGTTGCAGGAGCAAGCGCTCTACCGCCACCTTTTGACCAGCTTCAGCCCCCCCTCGGCCCCCCCGCACGAAAACGCGGACTGGATCGACCAGCGTTTCGACCAGATGGACCAGGCCGAGGCCGAAACTGCCCTGCGCGCCCTGCGCGACAGGCGGGCACAGAACATGCGCGATCAGGAAGGGCTGGCGCGCAGCATCGAGGCACAGACCCGCGCCCTGCTGGAGGCACTGGCGAATTACAAGCTGCACACGCAGTTGTTGGAGGCGGCGCAGAAACGCCTGACCGAGTGCGAGGAAAACTGCCCCCCCGGACCTGAAGCAGATAGACCCAAAACCAGCCATTATGACCCAGCCTACCCGGTGCCCGAAAACTTCGGACCGATTGTGGCCGCCTGCCCGGAATGCCAGCCTTTGGCCGATGAACTGGCCCGTGTCATGTCCGCACGGCGCGAGGTCGCCCATGACATCCAATTCGACGTGCAGATGTTGAAACACGCCCGCCGGGTGCTGGAACACGCGCTTGGCGAAGACGCCAAACTGGCGCGTGAAAACCGGTTGATGGGTCAGGTCCTGCGCATCGGGGGGGCCCAAGGCGGTGCAAACGAGGACGCAGCCCTGGACCGGTTATGGAAGATCGAAGACGAACGTTTCCGCCTTCTGGAAATGCGCCTGCGGGCCGAAGAAGACATCGCCAACAACGAAGCCCGCATTGCCAAAAACCAAGCCAAACACCAGGAACTGACTGTGCAGGTCAACGCCCTGCGCGCGCAACTGGATATCTGCAACTTCAACTGCAACCCCCCCCAAGGGGGGGATGGGACCGAGGTCGGGCTGGGTGGCGATACCTTCGATCCGGCCTGGCCCCCCCAGCCAGAGAAATACCAGTATGCAACTACCGATTGCCCGGAATGCCAGGACCACGTGGACGCGCTGAACCGGCTGATGTTGAACCGCTATATCCTTGCCCAGGAAATCCAATCAACCGTGGCGGAGTTGAAATCCCACAGTGCCAAACTGGCAGAACAGGGGGGGGCGGCCCTGACCGCATTGGAGGCCCGCGAGGCGGAGGTGAGCCCTGTGGGCACCAATCCGCTCGATCCGAAGATCCGTCCCGAACTTGACGCCATTGACGCCGAACGCCGCGTGGCCGAACAGCAGATCGCCAGTACCCGGACTGTGATCGAAACCACCCGAACCCGGCTGCGCGACGCGATGCGACGCCATGCACGCCTGACCAGCGCCATCGAAGCAGTGCGCGGGTTGATCGCTGCATGCGAGGAAAACTGCACCTCCGTCGAGGATGGTACCGGCACGTCCCTTGGGCGGGATCCGACCTTTGGGCAAGAGGATTTCGTCTCCACCGACTGCCCGCCCTGTGCAGCGCTGACAAGCCTGGTCAACGACGCCGTTGGGTCCGCGATTGCCGCCGAAAAAGCACTGGCCGAAGCCAGGCAACACCTGCGCGACCTGACCAACGAACAATCCGACCGTGAAACAGCGCTGGATCGGCTTGCGGCACGGGAACGGGCGCTGAACGAGGAATGGCTGACATCCGCAGATGCAGATCGCCAGACCGCGATCGACACCGAACTGCATGACGTCGACGCAGAACGTTTCAACCTGGAAGACGCGCGCGCGGCGGGCGAAATTGCCCAGTCGCAAGCCGTGCAAGCCATCGAGACTGCCGAAACCGCCGTCAAAGCGGCCGGTCAACGGGTGGCAGACCTCAAGGCGCAGCTGGCGAAATGCGAGGAACAATGTGCGCCCGCTGATAATGGCGGGACTATCGCCGTTCACGATCCCGCCCCCCCCTTTGTGCTTACCGATTGCGCCCCCCCCTGTGAGGTGCTGGCCAGCATGGTGAACGACGCGGTCGGCACGCTGATCGGTGCCGAACGCTCCCTGAAGGCAGCGCAGGACAGGCTGGCAGGGATTCAGGCAGCCACGACCGAACGACTGGCCCGGCTGGAGGAGCTTGGGACAATCGAAGCGGACCTGAACGAGGAATGGTTGACCTCCGACGATGAAGGGCGGCGCAACAACATTGATGCCGAGCTGCACCGCGTGGATGCCGAACGCCACGCCCTGGAGGGGGGGGCCGAGGAGCTGGTCGGTGCTGACACTGAACTTGCCCAACAGACGGTCGCGGCTGCGCAGGCGCGGGTAGATGAGCTGACCCGGCAAGTCGCAAACCTCAAGACGCAGCTGACCGAGTGCGAAAAGCAATGCGCCCCCCCTGCCGATGAGAATGCAAATACCTCACTGAACGATGATCCTCGCCCTTCGTGCGCACGGATTGCGCCCCCCCTTGCGAAGTGCTGGCGAGCCTGGTGAACGATACGGTTGGAACTTTGATCGGTGCCGAACGCGAACGCGACGCGGCCCAGGCCGCACGGACCGCGCTGGACCAGGCGGCAACTGCACGCGCCAACGCATTGGCCGAACTGGAGGCCCGCGAGGCGGCCCTGAACGAAGAATGGCTGACCGCCGCCGACGATACCCGCAAGGCGGAGATCGACCAGGAGCTGCACGGGGGGGTGGATGCGGACCGGCATGAGCTGGAAGAGGCCGAGGAGCGTGCCCCCCCCACTGACCGCGAACTGGCGCAGCAAGACCTGGATACCGCCCAGGCCCGTGTCGATGAACTGATCCAGCAGGTGGCAACGCTGAAAGCCCAGCTGGCCGAATGCGAAAAACAATGCACACCAACCGATGAGGGGGGGGCCGACACTGCCCTGGATGACGGCCAGCTGCAAACCGACCCGCGTTTCGCCAACACCGACTGCGCCCCCCTTGCGAACAGATCGTGAGCCTTCTCAACGACGCCATTGGCTCAGGGATCACCACCGAACGGCTTTTGGGCGACGCGCAGGCACGGCTCGACACGCTGCGCGGGCGGGTTGAAACGCTGGAGGCGGACAAAAATACGGCGCAGGACGCCTTTACCGACGCGCTGGTTGAACGTGCCCGTCTGGAAGATGCCGGTCAGGACACCGGTGCGGTGCAGGAGATCATTGACCGCGAAAACGCCCGCGCCGCCGACCTGCTGGCCGAGATCGAGGCATTTGCTTTCGACCTTCTGACGCAGGAGGAGGCCGTGAGCGACCTCTCGACCTTGTTGGCCCGCTGGCGACAGCAAGAAAGCGTCCTGCGCGCGCAGCTTGAAGACTGCGAGAAACAATGTGCACCGGCTGAGGACGAGACAGCCACTGCCGTGCCCGACCCGAATCCGCAGCCGGTCACACTGACCCCCCCCGAAATGCTGCTTGAGAAACTGCAACCCGATCAATGCCGTGCCGGGCGAGGCTGTGGGTTCGAGATTTCGATCTCGAACCATGGGGGGGCAGCTCCCCCCCTGCCCGGCCCCCCCGTCTTTCTCAGCGAGACCCAGCGCGTGGATGCGGGCGCAAACGGGGGGGCGGATTTCGGCGGCTGGCATTGCAGCCCGTCAGGCAGGGGGGGCCGGTCCCTGTGCTTCTACCCTGATCCTGTCGTGCCCGGCGCAGGCAGCAGCCTGTCGATCACAGTGCGCCTGCCCGGCCGCGTGGCGCGCGGAACCCAGAACTGTGTCGAACTGGTTTATGCGGTCGATGACCGCACATTGGTGCGAATGGTTCAGGTCGGACTGGCGGCAAGGGGGGGCCTGAATCCAGGTGTCGCCGACGGCATCCCCCCCGGTCGGCGCACCCAAGCCGCAGTGGCCGCCCTTGCGCAACAGCAGGGACGTGAGATCGACGCCGAGGACATGGCGGCGGTCTACGAAGCGCTGTACGGCAGTGCACCCAGAACCGCAGGCGCACCGGGTAAGGCCTGCACCCGTATGGATGTGATCAACCCACCGCGCCGCACCACTCCCCCCCCACCCGCACCAACGCAGACCGCGCCGCCCGCCGAACCGGAGCCCCCCCCGTGGAACAGCCCCCCCGCACACGGCCGCGCATCATCTTCGATTTCGGCATCGACTTCGGACTGGGCCGCAGGCGCGGGGGGGGCGGGACCGATGAAGGCGGCTCCGAAGAACTTATCGAGTAGCCTTGCCTGCCTCGATGTGGGGGGGCTATCTGGAAGCGATTTGATTCAGGGCCGCAAGTCGTGCCCAAATTCATTCTTAACCAAGGCTGGCATGTGGGCTGGGCCTGGCGCGATCTGGCGTACCGGTGCCTTTTTGTGGGCAGGGACAAAATTTACCTATGCCCGCGGCGTGCGTCAGCCGACCGGCGCATCACCTGAGAGGCAAGCCCAACCACCCCCCCCAAAAGTCAGTCTTGCGCAGAAAGCCCCCCCTTCACCGCTGCCAGCAGCTTGGCCACTTCGCTTTCGGTGTTGTAGTGGCACAGTGAGATACGGATGCAGTCCTGTAAGCCCAGTGGGGGGGCCAGTACGTTACCGGAATAATGGTCCGCCTTGCGGGTATGGGTGCGAATGCCTGTTGGTTCAGGCTCTCGACCACATCTGCGGACGCCCTTCCCTCGATCACGATCGAAACCAGCCCCCCCTCGCGCGCCGGGTTATCCTCTCCCGCCAGGATCGTCACGTGATGCATATCGCGCAGGCCGGGCAAGTTGCCGGTGCCATTGATCATCGCCTGGGTCAGGTGGGTCTCATAGGCATGGATGGCGCGACCAGCGGCCTCGATCCGTTCGCGCCGCTCTGACACATCGGACACTTCGCCACCCAGCCAGTCGAAATAGGCCACCACATCGGACATCGTGGCAAAGGCTCCCGCGTCGCGGGTACCGAACTCCCATCCGGTTGAAGGCGCATCAATCAGCATGTCATGCGGCGCAGCGCTGAACCTGTCCGAGATCCAGGCGATGCCGTAGCATGGCGCGAGAAGACCTTGTAGGGCGAGATCACGTAGCATCGGCATCATACGCGTCCAGATCCAGTTGACCGTGGGCCGCGTGCTGAATGCCGTCGATGATGATCACGCAATCCGGGGGGGCCACCGCGCGGATTGCCTTGGAGATCGCGGCCACGTCCATGCCCATTCCCGTCACCGGCGAGGCATGCAGGATCGTTGCCACGGCCACATCCGGGGGGGTCATCTGGGTCGCGTAATCCTCAGCAGTGACCAGGCCGGTGTCATCGTTGTGCGGCACGTTGACATAGTCCAGCCCGGCGATCCCGGCCCAGCGACGTGCGGCGGAACGGGTCGCAGGGTGTTCGATCGACGAGCCGATCACCTTGCCCCCCCCTTGGGCACATTCACGCAGGCGGTGCGGATCAGGCGGAACAGAAGTTCAGTACCGCTTTCACCCGCAAAAAAAACTGCCCTGACGAGGCATTCATGAACACGGCCAGGTCCGCCTTGGCCTTGTTGATCACATCCTGCGTGCCCTGACCCGCCGGGTTTATGCGACCGGGGGGGTTGTCGGGAATGGCGGCGTAGAAGCCTGAGGTCTCGACCACTTTCTTCAGCGTCAGCGCGCCGCCTGCGTTCTCGAAAAAGATGCGGTCGCCCTGAAACGGGCAGCTGTCCACATGGGCGAACCGGTCGCGGATCGCGGCGATCAGGGCGGGGGGGTTATCTTGGATCATCCTGTCTTCCTGTCGGGCTGGCCTGCGTAGCCAATGGGCTACGCGCGGCTTAACCTTGCCGGTATCGCCATTTCTTTCAAGCCCGTCGACCGGTTTCACCATTTGCGACCCTGCCTGTTCATGCGCAGGCCGCAGCGCCATCATTTTCTTGATCGTGGCAGGTCTTTTCGTCACCCTCCTCAAAGCCCCCCCCTGCACCCATCGGTCCGGAGGATCGCGCGTCATACGAAAACGGAGACACCCATGTCAGGACACGGTTACGAAAGCGGGCGGCTGAACCTGCCCTTCGTTGGAATTTCGACCTTCGGCAAGAAACCCTATGTCGCGGATTGGGATGCAATCGACGCCGACGTGGCAATCATGGGTGCCCCCCCCTTCGATTTCGGCTGCCAGTTCCGGGCAGGCGCGCGGTTTGGGCCGCGGTCGGTGCGTGAGGCTTCGACCCTGTTCAGTTTCGGGCATGCCGGGGGGGCCTATGACCACGAGGATGACGCGACCTACCTGGGCGAAGAGGTGCGTATCGTCGATATCGGCGATGCCGACATCATTCACACCAAGACCGAAGAAAGCCACGCCAATATCGAATACGGGGGGGTGAAGAAGATCCTGGAAGCAGGCGCCATTCCAGTGACCATCGGCGGCGACCATTCGATCAACATCCCCCCTGCATTCGTGCCTTTGCCGGGAACTGTGCCGAAAAGGGTCCGATCCATGTGGTGCAGATCGACGCCCACCTGGATTTCGTCGATGAACGCCACGGCGTGACCGAGGGCCACGGCAATCCAATGCGCCGTGCGATCGAAAAGGACTATGTCTCGGGCATGACTCAGCTGGGCATTCGCAACGTCTCCTCCACCGCGAAGGAAGGCTATGACGACGCCCGCGCGCGGGGGGGCTCGGACATCCTGTCGGTGCGCCAGGTGCGCAAACTGGCACCGAAGGCGTGCTGGAGCGTATTCCCGAAGGCGCGCGGTATTATGTCACCATCGACATTGACGCCTTCTGCCCGTCCATTGCGCCGGGGGGGACCGGCACGCCCAGCCATGGCGGGTTCCTGTATTACGACGTTCTGGAAATCCTGCAGGGTCTGTCCAAACGCGGCGACGTGGTTGGTATTGACCTGGTGGAGGTCGCTCCGGCCTATGACCCGTCCGAAAGCACACAGATCCTGGCGGCCCAGCTACTGCTGAATTTTATCGGCTTCATCTTCCACAACAGGGGGGGCTGACTTTCTTCACGGGCCGGTGCGCGACCGCCACTCGAACCTCGCCGCTCCCTGATCAGCAGAGCGCATAAAACACGCTCTGCCGTGTACTGACAGGCGAGCTTAGAGCCGCATATTGGCCCCCCCGTTCGGGTCGTAAAGTGGCGCGCCCAGCACTTCCGCGTCATGGAACTCACCAAGGATTTCCACCTGAAGCCTGGTTCCGGGTGCGGCATGATCCGCACCGACATAGCCCATGGCCATGGACTTGCCGACCCGGTGGCCGTAACCGCCGGAACTGACATACCCGACGGCCTCACCATCCCGCAGGATCGCTTCGTCATTGGACACGTCGATGCCGTCCACGTCGATCACCATCGTCACCAATCTGGACTTGGGGGGGCCAGCCTCGCGGGCGGCCAGTGTGGCGTCCTTGCCGGCGAAGTCCTTGTTCCAGTTGATGAAGGTATCCATGCCGCTTTCAACCGCATCAAAGTCGGGGGGGCGGAACTCCAGGGTCCAAACGCCCCCCCAGCCCTTTTCCAAGCGCATCGACATCAGGCTCGCGCACCGTACCAGCGGTAACCCAGATCGGCCCCCCCGGCATCTTCGACCGCTTCGGCCAGACGCAGCAGGTATTGCGGCTTGCAGTAGATCTCGTACCCCCCCAGTTCACCCGAGAAGCTGATGCGGTTCAGGATCACCGGCACGCCGCCCACAAAGGTCTGGCGCAGGTCGCGGAACTTGAACGTCTCGGCTGAAACATCGTCGCGGGTCAGACGTGCCAGCAATTCGCGCGACTTCGGGCCGGACAGGGCGATGCCGTGCCAGTCGTCGGATACGTTCGCATAGGTCACATCATCGGACAGGTCCTTCTCGAACCAACGGCGGTGGGCCTCCTGCATCGCACCCGATCCGAACAGCATGAAATGTTCCTCGCCCAGGCAGGCCACGGTCAGATCGCCATAGAGCTTGCCCTTCGGCGTCAGCATCGGGGGGGTCAGGGTTAGACGACCGGGTTTCGGCACATACCCCCCCGCCAAGATGCGGTCCAGATGCGCCCGTGCGCCGGGGGGGCCCCCCCTGAACTCGTGCTTGGCGAAGTTGGCGATCTCGATCCCGCCGACGGCTTCCTGCACCGCCTTGACCTCACGCGCAACGTAGTCGTGCGACCGATTACGCTCGAAGGTCGGCTCCTCATGGGCATCTTCCGGTCCATCCGCGAACCATAGCGCGTTCTCCAGGCCAAACCCCCCCTGCCCCCCCATGCGCGCGCCCTTGGCGACCAGACGGTCATAAAGCGCGGTGGTCTTCTGCATGCGGCCCTTGGGCAAGGTCTCGTTCGGGAAGGTCATGACGAAACGGCGTTCGTAGTTCTCGGTCGATTTGATCGTGCCCCCCCAGTCGGGTGTCGCGAACTCGCCAAAGCGCGCCACATCCATGGCCCAGACGTCGATTGAAGGCTCGCCGTCGATCATCCATTCGGCCATGGTCAAGCCAACACCGCCGCCTTGACAGAACCCCCCCGCCATGATACCGACCGCAACCCAGTAATTCTTCATCCCCCCCGGCACCGGCCCGATCATCGGGTTACCATCTGGGCCGAAGGTAAAGGGACCGTTGATCATATCCTTGATCCCCCCCGCCTCGCCAATCGCCGGGATGCGTTCGAAGGACATCTCCAGCCGGTCGGCGATGCGGTCCAGGTCGGGCTGCAGCAGCTCGTGCCCGAAATCCCAGGGCGTGCCACCGACCTTCCAAGGCGTGCCCTTGGGCTCGTATGTGCCCAGCAGCATGCCCTGGCGTTCCTGACGGAAATAGATGTTGGCCTCGTAGTCGATCCCAGCGGGCAAGCGCGATCCATGATTCACCACCGCGTCGATCTTGTCTGTGATCAGGTAGTGATGTTCCATCGGTTGCACCGGCAGGTGGATGCCGGACATATGCCCGACCTCGCGCGCCCAAAGCCCACCGCAGTTGACCACATGTTCGGCGTTGATCACCCCCCCCTTGGGCGTGGTCAGGTCCCAGCTGCCGTCAGGACGCTGGGATATCGCCGTCACGCCGCAATGGGTGAAATACTGCGCGCCGTGCACCTTGGCAGATTTGGCGAAAGCATAGGTCGCGCCGGACGGGTCCAGATCACCATCCTGATCGTCCCACAGCGCGGCGTAGTAGTGTTTAGGATCAATAAGTGGGTGCCGTTCGGCCAGTTCCTGGGGGGGCGAGATGAACTCCTGGTTCAATCCCATATACCGCGCCTTCGACCGTTCGCGTTTCAGGTAGTCATACCATTCTTTGGTCGAGGCCGCATAGAAGCCGCCCGTGATGTGCAGCCCAACGGAATGGCCCGAGGTCTCCTCGATTTCCTTATACAGATCAATCGTGTAGCTTTGCAGACGTGAGATATTCGGGTCCGAGCTGATCGTGTGTATCTGACCCGCTGCGTGCCAGGAGGAGCCCGAGGTCAGCTCGTCGCGTTCCAACAGAACGGCATCCTTCCAGCCGAACTTGGCCAGGTGGAACAGGATCGAACAGCCGACCACCCCCCCGCCGCCGATCACAACGACCTTGGCGTGGCTGGGCAGCTTCTTGGAGCCTGCCCCCCCTTCTTCCTTGTGAATATTCAGCGTCGATTGCGCAAAAGTGTCTGACATGTCGGGGGGGTCCTCAGTTGAGCGGCAGGCGGCGGAAACGGCCGGGCCGTGCGGGATCGTGGAAATGGTCGAGCGGTCCGTGTTCGACCAGATGATTGTGCCAACGTGCCAGCGCAGCGGTGTCCAGGGTCACGCCCAGGCCAGGGCCGTCCGGCACGGCGATCACGTTGTTTTTCTGGCGGAACGGGCCGCCTTCGATCACATCACCCACCTGCCAGCGGAAAAGCGACTGGCTGGGTTCGGTGATCCAGGGCATGGCGGCCGACATGTGTAGATATCCCGCCGTGGCAATGCCCGCGTCACCCGAATAGCACCAGAAGCCGACGCCCATCGCCTCACAGGCCCCCCCGATGAAGCGCATGGCGCGGGAAACGCCGCCCAGAACGGCGAAGTTCGTGACGATATAATCCGGTGCACGCAGAGCCACAGCACGGCGAATATCGGGCACGTGGGTCGAGATCGGGATGGTGAAATGCCGGCGCAGTTCGGCCATTTCCTCGAACGTGGCAACCGGGTCTTCGTAGTTGCGGATGTTATAGGGCTCTATCTCGCGAAACACGCGCATGGCGGTGGGCAGGGACCATTGCATATTACTGTCAAGCCGCAGCATCGCATCCTCGCCCAAGGCGGCGCGCAGGGCTTTGACCGTGCCGATCTCCAGCTTCGGGTCGCCCAGGATCAGCTTGCCCTCGAACATCGTTGACCCATGTTCCTCACGCATCTGCACGCAGTAATCGGCCACGGCCTGCGGGTCCATCTCGCCCCCCCCGCACGGAAACCAAAGTACTCGGTGAAGGGGGGGATTTCTTTGCGAACGGCACCCCCCCCAACAGGCGATAAAGAGGCTCGCCTGCGACCTTGCCACGCAGGTCCCACAGCGCGATTTCGATGGCACCGAAGGCCTTTACCACCGAACTGTCGTCAGTGTTCTGCACGATCTGCCAAGGCGGCACACAAAGGCTTTCACAGCCCGCAATGTCCAGCGCATCCGCGCCAATTAGCCGCTCACCCATGGCGCGGATCGTTTCGACCACATCCACGGACGGCGCTTCGCCCAGACCAACGAGGCCCTGGTCGGTTTCGACCTCAATGATCGTTTTCGAGGTTCCGGGATAATGCCCACCGGTCCACCACATGGGTTTCTCCAACGGGATATTGATGGGGGGGGTGGCCCTGAGGCCAGTGATCTTTAGGACAGGCATTCCGGCCCCCCCTCTCTACGGCAGCGATACTCCGCCAAACTATCGCTTGGCCCAGGATTTGTGACGCTTGAAAAAAATGAATGCTTTGGATAATTTGAAATTATGCAGGAACTTTGGAAACACTTCGGCTCCCCCCCACGCCACCTGGTCGTGTTTGAGGCAGCCGCGCGGCTGGGATCATTTACCCAGGCGGCGCGGGAACTGAACGTGCAGCAACCCGCCGTCAGCGCCGCAATCCGGCAGCTCGAAGACAGCCTTGGCGTGGCCCTTTTCACGCGCAGCCACCGACAGGTCGCCCTGACCACGGCGGGGGGGGAACGCCTGTTGGCGGATGTGACCCGCGCCTTCGAACAGCTTGCCCACTCTGCTGCGGCCATCCGCCAGCTTTCATTGCCGGAATACGTGACGCTGAATGCCTCCACCGCTTTCAACAATTACTGGATGATGCCGCGCTTGGCAGACCTGCAGGCCCGGCATCCACAGATTGACCTGCGTCTGCAATCCAGTGATCGCGAACCCGATATCGACGCCGAGAACATTAGCCTCGCTGTACGGCGCGGGGGGGATGGGAACTGGCCCGGCTGCGGCAGCACCCTGATCGCCGAAGAGGTCATCTGCCCTGTCGCAGCCCCCCCTCGGGTAATGGAGGCGGCGGGAACCTTACCAAACCTGCGTCACCTATTGACCCAGCGTATGATTCATCTGGAGGAACCCGTGCGTGATCGTCCCGGGTGGGACGACTGGTTTGCCCATTTTGGCATTCGCGACACACGGGTCGAAGGCGGGCTGCGCCTGAACGACTACGCGCTGGTCTTGCAGGCCGCCATGGCCGGGGGGGAGGGGGGGTTCGCATTCGGATGGAAACACGTGATCGACGGGTTGGTGCAGCAAGGCTTGTTGGCCGCCCGGCGTGAGTGGCAATGGCGCACTGGTCAGGGATTTTTCCTGGTGTGGTCCAAGGCCCGCCCGCTGCCTCCGGAGGCGGAACTGGTCAGAGACTGGATTCTGTCACAACGCGACAGCCCGAACACGTGAGTTTGGGGGGGTGTCATAGCCGAGGAATCGATTGATTTTTGCTCATTCTAGCTTATCAAAACTGCAATATAATTAAGTAGAGCTGAGCAAATGACCAACGCCAAGCCCGCCCCCCCCGTGCCACGCCACGCCAAACTCTTTCAACCCGGTTCCTCGGACACACGGTATCGCAAGATTGGAACGGGCGGACTGCGGGAAGTTGAACTGGATGGCGAGGTCTTTCTGAAGGTCTCAACCGATGCATCGAGCAGCTGACGACAGCCGCCTTCAGCGACGTTTCGCACCTGTTGCGCCCGGCGCATCTGAAACAGCTTCAGGCCATCCTGAACGACGAAGAAGCCACCGCGAACGACCATTTCGTCGCGCTGGAACTGCTCAAGAACGCCGTGATCTCGGCGGAACGCGAGTTTCCCAGCTGTCAGGACACGGGCACCGCGATTATTACCGGCAAGAAGGGGGGGCAGAATGTGCTGATCGAGGGTGATCTGCACGACGCGCTGGCGCAGGGTGTGCATGACACCTGGGCGACCCGCAATCTGCGTTTCTCGCAGATGGCCCCCCCGGTGACCATGTACGACGAGAAGAACACAGGCACCAACCTGCCCGCGCAGATCGACATTGCGGCAGGTAATGGTGCGGCTCTGGAACTGATGTTCATGGCCAAGGGCGGCGGCTCGGCCAACAAGACCTTCCTGTATCAGGAGACACGCCGCCTGCTGGACCCCCCCGAGCGCCTGCTGGCGTTCTTTGACGAGAAAATCCGCACCCTCGGCACCACCGCCTGCCCGCCCTATCACCTGGCCATCGTCATCGGCGGGCTCTCGGCGGAACAGACGCTGAAGACGGTGAAACTCGCCTCGGCCAAGGAGTTTGACACACTGCCCACCACGGGCGACGCCACTGGGCGGGCTTTCCGCGATGTCGAGCTGGAGGCGCAGATCCTCGAACTCACCCGCCATATGGGGGGGCTGGGCGCGCAATTCGGTGGCAAGCATTTCTGCCACGACGTGCGGGTGATCCGCCTGCCGCGCCACGGCGGCAGCCTGCCGGTGGGCATGGGGGGGGTCAGTTGTTCCGCCGACCGCCAGATCAAGGGCCGCATCGACCGCGACGGCATCTGGCTGGAGGAGCTGGAGCGCGACCCGGCAGCCTATCTGCCGGAGCAAGGCTTCGAGGCGCGCGCGGCCACCCGCATCAACCTGGACCAGCCGATGGACGAGATCTGCAAGGCGCTCTCGGCGCTCTCCGTCTCCGCCCCCCTGTCCTTCTGTCAGGCACAATGATCGTCGCCCGCGACCTGGTTCACGCGGAATGGGCGCGCATGTTGAAAGAGGGCACACCCCCCCTGCCCGATTATATACGTGATCACCCTGTCTATTACGCGGGGGGGCCGGCGAAGACCCCCCCTGAGGGCTATGCATCGGGGGGGTCGTTCGGGCCAACCACAGCCGCCCGCATGGACCGTATGTGCCTGAACTGCAGGCCCGAGGTGCCTCGCGCGTGATGATCGCCAAGGGCAACCGCGCGCGTCAGGTGGTGGACAGCTGCCAGGCCCACGGTGGGTTCTTCCTGGGCTCTGTCGGCGGGGGGGCGGCGGCGGTGCTGGGTAAAGAGGTGATCAAGAGCATCGAGACATTGGATTTTGCCGATTTCGGCATGGAAGCAGTGTTCAAGATCACGGTCGAGGACTTCCCGGCCTTCATCATCATTGACGACAAGGGCAATGATTTCTTCACCCGAAAACCGGCGCTGGCTGGGGGGGGCCAGGTGACATGAGCCACGGGGGGGACATGTCCAAGATCACCCTGCGTCAGTTGGAGATTTTCCTGGCCGCAGTGGAACATCGCAACTTCATCCGCGCGGCCGAACAGCTAGGTCTGACCCCCCCGCCCGCCGTATCAATGCAGATGACGCGGCTTAGTGAGGAGTTGGGCGCGCCGCTGTTCGAGAAGGATGGGCGGTCGATCCAACCGACCGCGGCGGCCACGGCGCTGATGCCCTACGCCGAATGCGCGACCGAGACGGTGCGCGAAGCGTCGAGGTCATTCGCGCGCTGCAAGGGCGGCTGGACAACCTGGTGCGCGTCGCCATGGTCTCGACCGCGCGCAACTTCGGCCCGCACCTTGTGCAGGCCTTCAAGCAGCAGCACCCACACACCAAGGTCGAGTTTACCATCGCCAACCGGCAAGGCGTGATCGCGCAGCTGGAACATGGCGAGGTGGATCTGGCCTTGATGGGCCGCATGCCACGCCGGTTCGAGGTCGAGGCGGTGCGTTTCGCCAACCACCCCCCCTATGTGCTGATTGCCCATCCGGACCACCCGCTGACCCGGTTTTCCCGCATCCGCCGCGCGGACCTGTCGGCGCATCGTTTCATCGTGCGTGAACCGGGATCAGGCACGCGCATGGTGCATGACCATTTCTTCGAGGCCGCGGGGGGGCTGGACCTGCCCCCCCGCGCGCAGGAGATGGACAGCAACGCCAATATCAAACAGGCGGTGATGGCGGGCATGGGCATGGCGTTTCTGTCGGCGCACACGATCGCGCTGGAACAGGGGGGGGCGGGCAAGCTCACCGTTCTGGATGTGACCGGCATGCCGGAGACACGTGATTGGTTCGTGCTGCATCTTTCTGGAAAGAGCCTGTCCCCCCCCGCCGCCCGCGCCTTTCGTCAGTTCGTCAAAGACGAAGGCCCGGGCTTCATGCAGGAGTTTTTCGGCGAGTTGGCGTAGCCAGCACCGCCTGCGCACGAGCACGATGGGCGGGTCGATCATCTTACCGTCCAGCTCCACCGCCGCACGGTTCTCGGCAATGGCCGCGTCGAAGGCCGCGACGATCCGCGCGGCCTGGGCGCGTTCCTCTTCGGTGATGGCATAGGCCGCGTTGACCTCTGCCACCTGTTTCGGGTGAATGCAGAGCACCCCCCCGTCAAAACCCATGGATTTCGCCTGTTGGGCAGAGGCCGTGAACCGCCGCATATCCTGGATCTCCGCAATCGAGCCTGGCAGCCCAATAGACTCGACTCCAGCGGCCCGGGCGGCCAGGATCAGCTGCTGGGCTGGCGCGAAGAGGTTTTCGGGCGTCGGAGCAAAACCGCACTCGGTCGCTAAGTCCTCGGTGCCCAGCGCCAAGGCCGTCAGGCGCAGAGAGGCCGAGGCTATCTCAAACGCGCGCATCAAGGCGGCTGGAGTTTCAATCAGCGCGACCAACCCAACCGCGCGATGCGCTCGCCCCCCCGCTGCCCGTTCACAGGCGCTCAGATGTTCATCGACCAGCGCCACGTGATCGGGGGGGCCGAGCACCTTGGGCAGCATCACCGCATCCGCCCCCCCGGCCTGCACCGCAACTTCCAGATCGGCAGCGCAGCCCGCCAGATCGCGGTTCACCCGCACCACCACATGGGCCAAATGGCCGCCCTGCGTGCGCAGCTGCGCCACGCCGCCCCCCCCAGCGCCTCCCGCGCCGCGGATTTCTGCTCTGGCGGCACGCTGCCCTTCAAATCCAGCACCACCGCATCCGCCCCCCCGCGGTCATGGGCGCGCGCCACCAGTTCCGCTTGGTGCGCCGGTGTGAACAGGTAGGATCGGATCATGAGGCGATGGCCTTTTGCGCCGCGAACTCCGCCCTGATCGCCGCCGAGTGCTCGCCCAGCGCGGGCACCCGGCCAAAGCGCGGCGCATCCGGTTCGAAACTGTGTTGAACCGGGGGGGCGGCAACCAGATGGGCGATCTCGCCATTTTCAAGTGTCACCGGGGGGGCGCGGCGCAGTTGCGGGTGGCTAGCGAAGGTCTCGACCGAGTTCATCGCGCCGTAAGCAATCGCAGCGACGCGCAGCATCGGCTCCAGCTCGGCACGGGTTCGCGTCAGAAAGAACCCAGCACGATGGCATCCAGAGCCGCGCGGTTCTTGACACGCCGGGCGGCATCACAGAACCGGTCGTCCTTGGCAAGATCCGGCTGACCGAGCACCTCGGCGCAGAGCCGTTTCCATTCGCGTTCGTTCTGGATCGAGATTGCCAACGTCTCGCCATCCGCCGTCCCGAACCCGCCATAGGGCGCAATCGACGGGTGGTGCAGCCCGACCGGTTGCGGTGCCTTGCCCGCATAGACCGTATGCATAAGCGGCACGGTCATCCAGTCGGCGGCGGTGTCGAACAGGGACACCTTGACCGCGCTGCCCTGCCCTGTGCACTCACGCGCGATTAGGCCTTCTGAATGCCGATGATCGCGTTCATGCTGGCACCGATGTCACAGACCGAGACACCGATACGCCCCCCCGGTGCTCCTGGCGCGCCGTTCACTGCCACAAGCCCGCTTTCGCATTGCACCAGGAAGTCATAGGCCTTCATGTCCTGGTAACTGCCTTCCTCGCCATAGCCCGAGATATCGCAGGTGATCAGGCGCGCATTGCGGGCGCGCAGTACCTCGGATCCGAACCCGGCCCGGTCAATCGCGCCCGGCGCAAGGTTCTGGATGAATACATCCGCCGTGTCCAGAATGCGGTGCAAAAGCGCCGCGTCCTGCGCATCCTTGATGTTCAGGCACAGGCTTTCCTTGCTGTGGTTGGCCCAGACAAAATATGAGGCCGAGCCGTTCACCGCCCCCCCGTCATATTTGCGGGCAAAATCGCCGCTGTCGCGTTCGATCTTGATCACCCGCGCACCGCCTTCGGCAAAGTGGCAGGAGGCCAGCGGCGCGGCCACCGCCTGTTCCACCGAGACAACGGTCAGCCCTTCGTAGGGTTTCACATGGTCGGTCATCTCAAGCCGCCTTTCGCGCCGTCAGAAGGGCAAGGTTGCGGTTCATCTCATTGGCGACGATGGTCATACCCTCGTCAAACCCCCCCATGCCGGGCTTGACCAGCACCCTCTCGGGCCGCGTGGCCTGGGCCACGTTCACACAGGCGCGGGCCGAGATATCGGTCTCGTTGCAGGTGCCACCCTGATAGGCCGCCACACCCTTGGATTTGCAGTACAAAACCGCCTCGATCGTGTTGTGCAGGCTGCCCAGATCGGGTGTCTTGATCTGCACCATGTCGCAGCAGCCCGCATCGACGAAATCAATGACGTCCTCCAACGTGTTGCACCATTCATCCGCGACAATCCGCACGGAGCTGCCCCCCCGCGCACAAAGCGCGGCCTTGATCTGGCCCAGAAGCGTTATCTGCCCCCCCGGTTTCGAGCCCGCGTCCGCTGGCCCCCCCTCAATGGACAGCTGAAAAGGGGGGGCTGCCCGACGTTCCAGCACGCAGAGGTAATCCGCGATCCGTTCAGGATCGTTGTCGAAGATCAGCCCGATGGTGCCGTAGACGTCGATATGCAGATCCGGGGGGGTATAACCCGCATCAGGACGCAGGGTCTGGATGCGGCGGGTCAGCCAGGTGACATATTCCTTCAACTTGCCGCCGTTCTCGCCCAGCTTGGTCTGCACGTTGTTGATCAGCCATGGGGGGGCAGCGCATCGACACGTTTCAAGACCATCTTGTCCACCGCACCATAGCGGTCGTCGCCGCTTTGGCCGAACAGAGCCAGCGGCTCCGTGATCAACGGCAAGTCATATTCGGCGCAGATGACCTCAACCTTCAGCCGTCCGGTGGCCTTGGCAGCGGCATCCAGCAGCGCCTGGCTGAGCCCGTAGCGGATGGCGGTGTGCAGGCGGGCGCCTTCAATCTCCAATGCATCAAAAAAAAGGCTGCGGCGTCACGGAAACAGCCGATCTCGCGCCCGATTAGCAGAGGTTCCACATGGGTCTGCAGGAACGGGATGAACCGCGCGGCTGTGAACAGTGGGTCACGGCCAGCGGCCCCCCCAGAATATTGTACGGCGGAGCAGTCGCCCTCGGCGATCTGGCCGTTCTCCAGTTCCAAGAGGATCGAGATGCTTTCGCCCCCCCGCTGGCGGATTTGCTGGAACCCGTCGGTCGCGGCACCGCCAAGTAGGTGAACCCGTCCTGTTTCGCCCCCCCAGCCTTGATGGCGGTTTGGTCGTCAAAATAGAAGGCGGCGAAACCGGGTGAGAAGGTAACGTTTCTGATCTTCATTTGTCTGTCTCAGCTCTGTGCAGGGCACGTATTGGGCCGCCCAATAAGCTTGCTGGCGGAGATGGCATTGACGTCATCCACCACCATGTTGAACGAGGCCTCACGCCCCCCCTCGGCACGCGCCCGTTCGGCAATCTTGTCGCGGTGAAAGGCGATCACGTCATCGGGCAGCGGCACGTCGCCCCCCCGGTCGAACACGCGGATCGCACCGAAATTGTCGCGCACGGGGGGGGTCAACCGCCCGGCATTGGCCGCAGAAGGGGGGGCGAAGGGCACGTCCATCACGCCCGCGTCGAAGGCCAACACCGCGCCGCGCGCGATATCGCCCTGGCCAAGCTTCAGAACCCGGCGCATGACCGCATGCACTTCGGCCTCGATCATCTCGACCTCCTGGGCGATCTCGGTGGTGTTCATCTGGCCCTGGTCCGAGACCATGTTGACCATCTGCCGTGTCGCCAGCAGGCCCGCCTGGTTGGCCTCCATCGTGGGGGGGATGCCGCTGGCCTCATGCGGAGTCTTGACGATGATCTTGGTGGCGCGGGCGTATTTCGCGGCGATGGCACCCAAACAGATGACGGCGGTGGCCTTGGCCTCGTCCTCGGGGGGGAAACCGCCCATCCATTGGTGAAACACCGTGGTCAGCTGGTAATCCTCGTGGCCTGCCGCCAGGAAGTAATGATGCGCCAGCTTGCGCAGGCTGCGCAAGGCGGCAATGTCCTGCGCCATGTTGCCTGCCTGGCCGTAACCGAGTGTGATGCATTTCACCCCCCCCTGCTCCAGCGCCAAAAGCCCTTCCAGGATCGCCACGACATGGCTGACGAAGGGTGGCACCAGCGTGCCGGTCAGCGGGCCAAAGGGCTCGCGGTTGATGCGAATGCCCTCTTCCTCGTAAAGCCCCCCCACAAGCCGGTCGCAATATTGCCAATGGCGGATCGACTGGGCCAGCGGCACCTTCTTGGCATAGGGGGGGATGTTATAGCTGATCCCGCCACCTTCGTAACTCGTGAAGCCAGCGGCCAGGGTGATCTCCGCCATCAGCCGCGCGTCCGGCGTGCCGTGGCGCACCTGTACGGGTTTGGGCAGATCCTCGATCAGGCGACGGCAGCCATCGACGCCGTGGTTCACCGCCGGAAATCCGTTCAAGAGCGACGTTCCCGCCGCACGCGACTTGTCGATTCCTGCCTGCGCTTCGGCATAGCGGTTGTGGCGCGTGTAGGCATCCACCGTGGTCGGCAAAACATCGCAATAGGACGCGAGCCCGTTCAACAGCTCGGTATGTTCGCGCAGCAGTGCCACGCCCGCGCGGGGGGGTTGCAACAGCGTATCACCGGCCGCTTCGGCGCGGGCCAGCGCGATGGAAAACCGTTTCGCCTCCGGCAAGGCGTGCTGAAGTGCGACGCCTTGTTTGAAACAGGCACCCGCCCCCCCGGTGCGCCAGGTGTTCAGCACTTCCGCGCGTTCGGCCTCGACCGTGGTCCGGTTCAGGCGGGTGTTCGATATGTCCATTGCATCCAGCATGGGGGGGTCATCCCTTTCGGGCCGGAGCCAGGAGCTCCGGGTCATTTCGTCAGATTGTTGGCTGTGTCAGGAAGTCTTGTCGTAGACGGCGGCCCGGCTCCACGACCCGGCAGAGTTGTGACCATACGCCACCGGACGTTTTACACGAATGTCGTCCTTGAGCATTTGGCACATGGCCGCAAGATCCACGCTGGGCTTGAACACCCGGTCGAACCCCCCCATCGCCTTGAACTGTGCCTCGACCGAGGCGAAGTCACGCTTGCCGATCACCAGATTGCCACCAACATAGAGGATGATGTTGTCCAGCCCGCGTTCTTCACATCGGGCGCGGAAATCCTGGCAGTCGATCTCGCCATGCCCGTAGATCGACGATACCAGGATCGCATCCGCCCCCCCACCCTCGATTGCGGCAGAGATGAACTCCTCCTGACTGGCCATGACACCAAGGTTGTCGACCTCGATCCCCCCCTGGCCGGTCAGAACCGTGGTCAGGATCTTGTTGCCAACGGCGTGGCAGTCGGCGCCGATCACGCCGAGGACGACCTTGAATTCCGAAATTCCGTTCAGCATCACATTTGCCTTCTGAGCTTGTTCGCGTTTTTGCTTTGTTAAACGATTCCGAAATTCACTCAAAAAGATTTATCCAAAAAAAGTTCTTTAGTAAATTTTGCTGATTATTTAGAGCCCATCCCCCCCTTCGCATACGAAGCCGTACATATTCGGAAGCCACCCCCCCCTGGGGGGGTGCGACCCGTATCAGGTCTGCGGACCGGTCACACCCCCCCGCGCTGCAGTCAGGCCCAGCTTGCCAGAAGGAAGTAAAGCGGCATGCCAAGGGTCAGGTTGAACGGGAAGGTCACGCCCAGGGCCAGGGTCAGGTAGATGCCCGATTTGGCTTGAGGCAGGGCAAGGCGCATTGCAGCAGGGACGGCGATGTAGGAGGCGGATGCGCTCAGCACCATCAAAAGGAATGTACCGCCGGTTGACAGGCCCACAAGCTTCGCCAGCGCAAGACCGAACAGGCTGCCCAGTACTGGCATGACACACCCGAAAACCAACAGGCCTCCGGTAATGTCCTTTCGATGATCCAACAGGCTGCGCCCGGCTGACAGGCCCATGTCCAGCAGGAACAGGGCCAGCACCCCCCCGGTAAAGGGCACAACAATGAAAGGATGCAGGTCGTTCAGACCACTTTCACCGGTCACAGCACCGATGGCGAAGGCCCCCCGATCAGCAATACGATGGATCCGTTGCCAAGGATGTGGCGCATAAGCGAACAATCCACAGCGGCACCCCCCCCGCCCTGTCGCGCCGCGATCCAGAGCGCAGACATGATCGCGGGCACTTCCATCACTGCGGCAACGGCGACCAGGTACCCTTCCGAGGGGGGGATGCCGCGCGCCTCCAAAAGGCTCACGGCGGTCACGAAGGTCACGATCGAGATCGACCCGTAATGCCCCCCCGCCACAGCGGCCGCGTTCAGCCCATCCAGCCGGGTCATCAGCTTCAACAGCCCATAGGCGACGAAGGGCAGGATAAAGGACAAAACCATCCCCCCCGCGCCCAACGACGCAACCAACTGCCCGTCGACCCCCCCAGCTTTCGCGACCGACGCGCCACCTTTGAACCCGATTGCCAGCAGCAGATAGATCGACATTATCTTGGCCGCGCCTCCGGGATCGACAGGTCACTGCGCGCAATGGCGGCGATCAGTCCGAGCACGAAGAAGAGGATCGTGGGCGCGAGCAGATTGCTCGCCAAAGCGGCGATTGAAAGTTCCATGACTGTCCCTAGGCGTTTGTTTTTGTGTTGTTACTCGGCCGGGCTTGGCCTAGCCGCCGACGCTGGAGAGCCCAGGCGCAGAACCGCGTAGCCAGTGATGCCCGACACGATCGACCCAAAGATCACGCCCAGACGCACTGCGTTCATCGTTTCACCCGCGCCAAAGGCCAGCGTGCCGATGAACAGGCTCATGGTGAAGCCGACACCGGTCAGACAGGCCACGCCGTAGACATGACGCCAGGTGACACCTTCCGGCAAACGGGCTACCCCCCCGCTTTTGACGCCAATCCATGTCACCCCCCCCAACACCCCCCCCAGCTGCTTGCCCACAAACAGGCCCGCCGCGATGCCAAGCGGCAGAGGGGGGGCAGCGAGGTCGGACAACGACACGCCCGCAAGGCTGACACCCGCATTGGCAAAGGCAAAAATCGGCAGGATCAGGAAAGCCACCCAAGGGTGCAGCGCGTGTTCAAGCTTGTACAGCAGCGCCTGATCCCCCCCGTCCTTTTGCTTCAAGGGGGGGATGGTCAGGGCGATCAGAACGCCCGCAAGCGTTGCGTGAACGCCAGACTTCAGCACAAAGACCCACATGAAGACACCGATGATCAGATAGGGCACAATCCGCTGCACGCCCATCCGGTTCAGCACTACGGCAAGCGCAAAGCCCAACATCGACAGCGTCAGTGCATTGGTGGACAGATCAGACGTGTAGAAAGCCGCGATGATCACAATCGCGCCGAGGTCGTCGATGATGGCAATCGCCAGCAGGAAGACTTTCAGGGACACCGGCGCACGCGTCCCCCCCAGAAGGGCAAGGATGCCCAGCGCAAAGGCAATATCTGTGGCAGTCGGGATAGCCCAGCCGTTCAGCGTGTCAGGGGGGGACCCCCCCCAGTTCAACGCGACAAAGACCAACCCGGGCACCGCCATGCCCCCCCCAATCGCCGCCAGCACCGGCAGGACTGCCTTGTCAAAGCTCGACAGTTCGCCCGCCAAAACCTCGCGTTTGATCTCCAGCCCGACAAGGAAGAAGAACACCGCCATCAGCCCGTCATTGATCCACAGATGTGCAGGTTTCGATATCTCAAACCCGCCAATACCGACCCGAATATTTGTGCCAAGCACCGTGTCATAGAGCGGTGCGAAAACGCTGTTGGCCGCCAGCATCGCCAACAGTGCGACCCCCCCCATCAGCACCAGGCCCGCGCTGGCCTCAAGTTTCATAAAGGTCTGGATACGGGACAGGGTCTTTTCCATGGGGGGGGCTCCGGCTGCTCAGGTCTCAGCGCCGATATAGGTTGCCCATACATGCGTTCAAATATATGTTTGCTCTAGTTTGCATAGTTTAGGCTATAATGCGACCAACTCTGCGCCAATTGGAATATATCGTTGCCGTTGCCGAAACCGGGCAGGTCGGACTGGCGGCGGCGCAATTGAACGTGAGCCAACCCAGCCTGTCGGCCCAACTTGCCGAAGTTGAGGCTGATCTGGGTGTCACGCTGTTTCAGCGCGGGAGATTTGGTGCAAAGATCACCCGGCCGGGGGGGAAGAGATCGTGCGCCGCGCGCGCCAAATCCTGCACGAACTTCAGGATTTGCGTGCCGCCGCGCGCGGCGGCGGCATTTTCCAGGGGGGGCGGCTGCGTCTGGGTGTGCTGCCGTCGATCGGCCCTTATTTATTGCCCGGCGTGGTAAAACGGCTTCACGCGGAACACCCCCCCAGCTTTCGCCTGATCGTACGCGAAGAGAACACCCGCGACCTGGATGAGGGGGGGCTGCGCAGCGGGCGGCTCGACATGATCATCTCAACCCCCCCCGAGGACCACCCGGGCGGACGCAAATCCCCCCCCTGTTCACCGAACGGCTCTGGGTGGCAACGGCGCTGGATCACCCGCTTGCAGCACGGGACGATACCATGCGTCTTCGCGACCTGCAGGGGGGGCAGGTGTTCCTGACACTCGGCGCGGGTCACCGCCTGTCGCATATCGTCGCCGGACTGGCCGCCAGCGCATCGGGACGGGTGTCGGACGAGTACGAAGGAACATCGCTGGATGCGATCCGCCTGATGGCCGCCAGCGGCGCGGGGGGGATCGCCATTCTGCCCAGCATCTATGCAGCGACCGAAGCGCGTCGGGGGGGGACGGATGTCAGCCTGCACGCCTTGACCGATCCCGCCGCCAGCCGTGCCATTGCGCTAATCGAGCCGCAGCTTCCGGAACCGCGGCCAGGCAGCGACGTTCTGGCCGAGATCCTGCGCAGCGAGGCAGATCGTATCCTCGCCTCCTGATGCCCGTCCTCAACGGCCGACTTTCGTCAACCAGTCAAACACGATCCGCGCCCGGTCCGACGACTGGTTGTGCAGTTTTACATAATAGTCCAACGGCGAGGAAACGGTTTGCTCGATCAGCTTGACCAGCTTGCCCCCCCGCGCAAGCAGTTCATTGGTAAGGCCTTCCCAGCCCAACACCGCCCCCCCCATACCATCCTGCGCGGCCTGTAAGGCGATGACGTAATTGTTCACCCGGTGTGCCGACCTCAGCTGCCCGTCATAGCCCAAGGCGCGGGCGAAGGCTTGCCAATTGGTCCAGCTGGTTTCCGGCGCTTCCAGATGGATCAGCGGGATGTCTGCCAGATCCTCGATCCGGTTCACCACGTGACCGGCGGCAAACTGTGGACTGCACAGGGCCATGATATGGTCGTGAAACAGCGACCGGCAGACACCCGTCTCTTTCGCCATATCGCCATAGTGGATGCTCAGATCACACCCAGCGATATCCGTGTCCAGATCACTGACGATCTGCGCAACCGAGATATGGCCATGGCTCTGCCAGAACTGCGCCAACCGAGGGGGGGTCAGCCACAGCGAACTGACGGCGGTGGTTGAGCGAATTGTGACCGACGACCGCGCATGCTGCGCCCGCAGCTGGCCTATGGCTTCGTTCATTCCCTCAAAGCCACGCTGCAGTGCAACCAGAAGATATGCGCCAGATTCCGATAGTTCCACACCACGATGAAACCGGCGAAACAGGCTGCAATGCAGCTCTTCCTCCAGGGCCTTGATCTGATGGCTAATGGCGGCTGGTGTCACGTTAAGTTCCTGTGCTGCCGCCTTGAAACTGCCATGACGCCCGGCGGCTTCGAAGCTGACAAGCGAGGTCATCGGCGGAAGATCATAGGGACGGTTGGGCAATTTATCCTCGTCCAAAACCATGGGTTGCTGCCGCTCTACTTCGCAGTTGCGGCATTTTTGGATTATCTCAGATAACCCTAGGTGAGTTTTTTTTGCAATTGCCAGCGCGCCGCGCATCAGCCGAAATACCCGTCAGACTGCCCCCCCTCTCGGACGAGAGAAAACCCGCCTTCCGGCTCAAGCATTGCCGTGGGGGGGCGGGTTGGTACGGATCGGAAATCAGAGGCAACGCGGAAGTTGCCCAAGCAACGCGAAGGAAAGCCAGAATGAAATCACATGCGAAAGTCGTGGTCGTCGGAGGGGGGGGCTGCGTTGGCACCTCGATCCTCTACGGTCTGACCGAACATGGCTGCACGGACGCGGTGATGCTGGAACGCACCACGCTCACCTCCGGCTCGACCTGGCATGCGGCCGGTCTTCTGGTGACCTTCGTGCGTTCGCACAATGTGTCGAAGATGACGATGGAGACCATTCGCATCTATTCCGAGGTCGAGGAAAAGATGGGGGGGTCCTCGGTCGGCCTGCGCAAGGTTGGGCAACTGCGTGTCGCCAACACCGAAAAGCGCTGGGATGAGTTCCAGTCCTATATCTCGATTGCCGAAGCCGCGGGCGTGCCCTGCAAGCTACTGACCCCCCCGGAAGAGATCGCCGAGGTGCACCCGCTCTTGAACCAGAGCCCCCCCGACATCCGCGGCGGCATCCTGCACACCGAAGACGGCTATGTGAATCCAGCCGATATCACCCAAGCCATGGCCAAGCTGGCCCGCGATGCGGGTGCCAAGGTCTATCAGAACACCGAGCACAGTCTTATGAAAAGCTGGACAACGGCCATTGGAAGGTGGCCACCAACCAGGGCGAGATCACCTGCGAGCACCTGATTTTCGCCACCGGCAACTACGCCCGTGAGAACGCCCGCCGCGTCGGGCTGGACCTGCCCTGCATTCCGATCGTGCACCAGTACTGGACCACCGATCACGTGCCACTGTTGCTGGAACGTAAGAAAGAGGGCCTGCCCGAATTCCCGATCCTGCGGGACGAAGATTACGGTGCTTACCTGCGTGAAGATGTGGGAGCATTCAGTTTGGCCCCCCCTACGAATTCACAAAGGATCTCAAACTCTTCGCCGAAGATCGTGTGCCGCCCGAGTTCGGTGCTGACCTGCTGCCGGAAGATTTCGAAGCGGTGGAAACCCAATGGGAGCGCGCGTTGGAACGCGTGCCGACCCTGGGCGAAGTGGGCATCAAGGCCAACACCCGCGGCCCGTTCCAGATGACCCCCCCGGACGAGCTGCCCCCCCTGGCTGGTCCCGCGCCGGGGGGGCATGACAACCTGTGGCTGGCCGAGGGCATGCCCGGCGGCATCCTCTGGGGGGGGCACGGTCGGCAACCGTCTGGCGCAATGGATTGTAAACGGGGGGGATCCGGGCATGGATATGTCCGAACTTGATCCGCGCCGTTTCTCGGACTACGCGTCCAAGCGCTGGACCATGGACAAGGTGCGCGAAACATGGGGGGGCACCCATATGGACGCCCATGTGCCCGGCGAAGATTTCCCCCCCGCCGCGCGCCCGATGAAAACCGTGGGCAGCTATGATCTGCTGACGGCCCATGGCGCGGTCTGGACCAGTTTCAACGGCTATGAATTCCCGCGCTGGTTCGCGAAATCGCCGGACAAGGCGATCCCGGAACATAGCTTCCGCCGCACAGATCATATGGAACTGGTGCAGGAAGAGGTGCGTCGTACCCGTGAAGAGGCCGGTTTCATCGAAATGTCGCCCATGACCAAGTTCACCGTGCGCGGACCGGGGGGGGCCGCGAAATGGCTGGATGGTCTGATGGCAAACAAGCTGCCCAAAGTGGGCCGCATGACCCTGTCGCTGGTGCTGAATGACAAGGGCGGCATGGATGCGGAATACACCATCGTGCGCTATGCAGAAGATGACTTCTATCTGATCTCGACCCCCCCCAATTGGCGAGCCTATAACTGGGATCAGCTCTGCCGCCTGTTGCCGGGTGATGGGTCGGTGGTGATGGAGGATATTTCGGAACAGCTGGGTGTGATTGCTCTGGCCGGACCAAAAGCGCGCGAGATCCTGCAACCGCTGACTGACAATGATCTATCCAACGAAGCCTTCCCCCCCTGGCTGTCTGCCCAAAAGGGCGAGGTGGGCTATGCCAAGGGCGCGCACCTGTTGCGCGTGTCCTATACCGGCGAGTTGGGGGGGTGGGAGATCCACCACCCGGTCGGCTACAACCGTCACCTCGTTGATCTGCTGCTGAAAGCAGGGGGGGTGAAACCCTTTGGGCTGGAGGCGTTGGAAAGCATGCGGTTGGAGAAATCCTATCGTGCGATCAACCGCGAGATCTGCAAGGACATGACACCTTATGAGGCGGATTTGGGCCGCTTCGTTGCCATGACCGAAAAGGTCGGAGGTCAGGTCGTGGAACGGGACTTCATCGGCAAGGCGGCCCTTGTGCGCCAGAAGGAAGCGGGTGGCTATAATCAGCTTGTCACCCTGAAATTGCCCTTCTGCGACACGTCGGTCATGTTTGACGAGGGCGTCTATGCCGACGACAAGCTGATCGGCCGCGTCACCTCTGGCGGCTTCTCCTACTACTGCAACCACGACATCGCCATGGCGCTGGTGCCGCAGGACATGACCGCGCCGGGCACGACGATGCAGGTCAAGATCCACAATGAAATGCGCGACGCAGAGGTGATCGACACCTGCGCCGTTGACCCCCCCACCAGCGCCCGTGCGCGCGCTTGATCAGAGGAACGTCACATGGCTGAAAGAAGAGCACGCGGCGGGCGCGCCGCACGGGTGAGCGCACGGACCAACCCGCCCCCCCCGGTCTATCTGCCGACCCTGAACCGTCAGATCGGACCCATCGACCTGTTGGGGGGGCCGGAAGGGGGGGTCGACAAGATCCACAACGCCGCAATGACCATCCTGGAAACCACGGGGGGGATCGAATTCCGCGACCCGGTGGCGCTGGCCGACTGGAAGAAATACGGCGCGGATGTTCAGGGCGAACGCGTGCGTATCGGGCGCGACATGCTGATGGACCTGATCTCCTCGGTGCCGTCGGAATGGGCCTATGCGGCGCGAAACCCGGCGCGTTCGCTGCGAGTCGGCAATCGTCATTCGGTCTTTGCCAATGCCTATGGCGCGCCCTTCGTCTATGACCTTGATGGCAAGCGCCGCCCGAGCATGCTGGAAGACGCGCACAACTTCTTCAAGATGAGCCAGATGAGCCAGTCCATGATGGTGCCGGGCATTCTGCCGGTGGAGCCGCAGGATGTGCCGGTGCCTGAACGGCATCTGGAACTGGTGCATGCGGCCCTCACCCTGACCGACAAGCCGATCAAGGGCTCGGTTCTGTCCGAACAGGCTGCCCTGGACACGGTAGATATGGTGCGCATCGTCTTTGGCGAAGAGTTCGTCGACAACAACGTGGTGCTGGCCGCGCTTCTGAACTGCAACACGCCGCTGGTGTGGGACGAGACCATGCTGCAAAGCCTGCGCGTCTATGCTGCCGCGAACCAGCCCTGCCTGTTGTCACCTTTCGTCCTGGCCGGGGGGGCCTCATCCCCCCCCGCCAGCCCGCAGGGAGGCGTGGCGCTGCTGATCGCCGAAAGCCTGGCGGGCATGGCCTATAGCCAGATCATTCGCCGCGGCGCGCCGATGGTGCTGGGCGTGGCGATTATGGGTGTGTCGATGAAGACCGGCGCGCCGATGATGGGCTCGCCGGAGCCCGGCTTGATGAACTTGCTGGTCGGGCAGATGGCGCGGTTCTACCAGGTGCCCTGGCGCAGCTGTACCATGTGGACCGGGTCGAAGTCACCCGACATGCAAGCAGCTTTCGACACGGCAAACACCATGTGGCCGGTGCTGTTGGGGGGGGCTGCAACTACATCGTGCACTCGGCGGGTTTCCTCGAAGGGGGGGCGCTGGGGGGGGTCAGTTATTCGAAATGGGTGCAGGACGCGATGCAGCTTGAAAACTTCCACCGTTTCTTCTCGGGCCTTCAGGATGAAAACCTTGATGCGCTGCTGGACGATATCGAAACAATCGGGCCTGGCGGTCACTTCCTGGGCACCGATCACACCCGCGAGAATCCGATGCACATGAACCCCCCCCTGCAGAACAACGACAGTTTCGAGCAATGGGAGGCGGAAGGCGCAAAAACAGCAGAAGTGGTCGGTCAGGAAGAAGCACGACGCTTGCTGGATAACTATGTTCAGCCGCCAATGGATGATACCATCCGAGGAACCTTGGATGAGTTCGTGGCCAAGAAACGCGCGAAATATCAGGCAAACGCAGCCTGATACACATGACGAACGGGGGGGGCAAGTTGCCCCCCCCGTCTTTCAACACGGGAACAGGGTCGGACCATGACTGCACATTCGCCAACAACGCTCTCACTGGACGCAGTGCGCGATCTGGCGCGCTCTGTTCTTGTCAAGGCAGGCATGGATGATCATGGCAGCGCACTGATTGCCGAGATCGTGACCCAATCGGAACGCGACGGGCCGCGCAGCCATGGGCTGCGCATGCTGCCGGTCTATGAGCAGAGCTTTGCCTCGGGCTATGCCAATCCGGCTGCGAAGCCGACAATAGACCGCATTGCGCCGGGTGTGCTGCGCGGGGGGGATGGCGACAATGGCTATTATCAGATCGCCGCCGCCGCCGCGCGCGACGACCTGATTGCGCTGACCCGCGAACAGGGCATCGCCTCTTTTACCTGCGCCAATTGCCACCACCTGGGCGGGCTGCGTTTTGACACCGAACCACTGGCCGAGGCCGGGCTGATCGCCCTTGGCGTGGTGAACTCCCTGTCGATGGTGGTGCCCCCCCAGGGCGGTGTGCGTCCGGTCTTCGGCACCAACCCAATGTCCTTTGCCTGCCCACGAGACGGCAAGGCTCCGGTGGTCTGGGACCAGGCGTCATCCATGGTGGCGCTGATGGATATCAAGATGGCCGCCGCCGAGGGTCATGACCTGCCGCGCGCCGCCGGTCTTGACCTGTCAGGTCAACCCTCGACCGACCCGAACGCCATTCTGGAGACCCGCAGCCTGCTGCCCTTCGGGGGGGAGCACAAAGGCGCAGCAATCGCCTTCCTGATCGAGGTGCTGGGGGGGGCCGCCTTGGCCGGAGGTACCCTGTCGGTGGACAATGCCGACCGCGAGGCCCATGGCGCGCTGAACATCAAGGGCGGCGCGACATTGATCGCCATTGATCCGACCCGGTTCGGCAACCCCCCCGGCTTTCATGACTATGTCGCCCGTATTTGCGACGAGATTGAAGGCAACGGCGATGCGCGCATTCCAGGCGACGGGCGGTTGGCGAAACGCGCCGCCTCGCTGGCGAAGGGCGTGTCGGTTGCCCCCCCCGAACTGCTGACCCAGTTGAACCAGCTTGCGGGGGGGTCCACGTAATGACCCGAGTTGCGGTGATCGGTGGCGGTGTGGTGGGCATTTCCTGCGCCCTCTCCTTACAGGCCGAGGGACATGAGGTCACCGTGATCGAACCCGGCCCGGTCGGCGAAGGGGGGGCCAGCTGGGCTTCCTGCGGATGCATCGCCGTGGGTGAGATCGTGCCGCTGTCACAGCCCGGCATGCTGATGAAGGTGCCCGGATGGCTGGTCCATCCCGAGGCCCCCCCCTTGTCGCTGCGTCCAACCTCTGCCCCCCCGCGGTTGCTGCCGTGGTTTGCCCGCTTTGCCGCCAATGCCCGACCCGCGAAGATGCGGGCAATTGCCGCTGATCTGGCGCGGCTGACCTTTTCGGCAACTGCAGATTTCAAGGCACAACTGGCGGATATCGGCGCACCCGACTTGCTGGTCGAGCGACCGGTCTTGAAACTCTTCGACGACGAACGCGACCGCGCCACCATGGGCGCGGCCTTCGATCTGGCACGAGAGCTTGGCTGCACCATCGACGAGATCTCCGGCCAGGAGGCGCATGAGATCGCCCCCCCGGCCATCGCGCTGATTTCAAATACGCCGCTATCCTGCGCGACTGGAGCTTCGTGACCGAACCCAAGCGGCTGGTCGAAACGCTTCATCAGAGCTTCCTGCAACGGGGGGGGCAAGGTGTTGAAAGGCGTGGTATCCGGGTTCGACCGTGAAACCCGCCGGGTGCGCAGCGTGATCCTGTCGGATGGGCGTCGCCTGCCAGCGGACGAGGTCATTCTGGCCGCTGGCACGCACTCACGGGGGGGCCTGGCCAAAGAACTGGGCGTGCCCATCCAGCTTGAAGGCGTGGCGGGGGGGTACTCGACCGCGCTTGCAGATCCGGGCGTGGATCTATCCCACACCGTCTTCTACCCCCCCAAGGGTGGTTTCGGCATGACACCATACGACGGCGCATTGGCGGTTGCCGGCACCATAGAGTTCGCCAATCACGACGCCCCCCCGCCAAACTGGAACCGGGCCGATGTGCTGGTCAAACGGGCGCACCGCGTGCTGCCGGGGGGGCTGCGCACGCACCGGGCCGAGCGCCGCATGGGCCGCCGCCCCCCCTTCACCCCCCCCGATACACGACCGATCATCGGGCGCAGCGCGCGCCTGGCCAACGTCACCTTTGCGACCGGTCACGGCCAGCTGGGTCTGACCTTGGGCGCAACAACCGCCCGCCTCATCGCAGACGATCTTGCGGGGGGGCGCACGCCGCGTATCGACATCCGGGCCTTCAGTCCGGACCGCTTCACATAATGACAAGACACCCGGAAAACCGGGACAAGGATCACAACAGGGAGAAACGTGATGTCAATAAAACCTCCGTTTACGGAGCTCGAGATCAAGACACAGGACTCGGGCTTCTATAAGGACAACAGCCTGCCCATTGCGCTGATCAGCAAGGGGGGGATCATGGTGCTTCTGGTCATCTGGGCGCTTGTCTGGCCAGCCAATGCCAACAGCACCCTGGGCAGCCTCAATTGGAAACTTCTGGAAGGGTTCAACAGCTTCTACATCATCATCGTGGGACTGTTTGCCTTTTTCCTGGCCGTGGTCGCGATCCTGCCGCAAACCGGCAAACGCGTCATGGGACGCCCGGGCGAAGGCAAGGAGTTCTCGGATTTTTCCTGGTTCTCGATGATGTTCGGGGGGGCCGGTCTGGGCGTGGGCCTGATGGTCTTTGCCACGGCGGAACCGCTGGGCCTGTGGGGGGGATCGAACCCGGTCGTGGTGGCCGGTGAGGTCACGGGCAACACCGAAGCCGCGCTGCAGTCCGGGTATCGCTATACCTTCCTGCACTACGGCTTCCATGCCTGGGCGATCTACGTGGTCACCGGACTGTCGCTGGCCTACTACGCCTATACGCGGGATATGCCCTTGACCATCCGGTCTGCCCTGACACCGCTTTTCGGCCGGGCGGTGAACGGTTTCCTGGGTCATGTCGTCGACGTGTTGGGCGTGGTCGCCACCATTCTGGGCGTTTCGGTCACCATCGGCTTTGGCGTCAGCCAGTTCATCGACGGCGTCTATGCGATTACCGGAATGGAATGGATGATGGACATGACCGGCGAAGCCCCCCCTGCTCCGGGTAAGGTCGGCCTGATCGCCGGGCTGATCATGATCATGGGCATGTCGATCATTTCGGCGGTGACCGGTGTAGGCAAGGGCGTGAAATACCTGTCCAACCTGAACCTGGTCTTGTCGATCATCCTGCTCATGACCTTCGTGATCTTCGGGTCGTTCCTGTTCGCGATGAGCACCTATGTCTCGGCTTTGATCGACTACCTCCTTCACTTTGTCAGCCTGAGCTTCGGGGGGGCTTATGGCCCGATGGATGAGGCGAGCTTCGCCAGTGCTTTGCCCGAGGCTGCCAAGCCGCTGGCCGCCGACCTTTATGGCGGGGGGGCAACCAATGCTTGGGGGGGCAGCTTTGACGGGTTCAAATCGGGACTGGAAGGTGCCGCTGCGGAACTGGACGAGGCCACTCTCACCGCCGCCTACGAGGCAGGCAACCAGGGTCGTCAGTTCGGCTGGCAAGCGGGTTGGACCACCTTCTACTGGGCCTGGTGGATCGCGTTCTCGCCCTTCGTGGGCCTGTTCCTGGCGCGTATCTCCAGGGGGGGCCGCAGCGTGCGTGAGTTCATCCTGGGCTGCGTCATCGCGCCCTCGCTGGTCTGTTTCGCGTGGATGACCATCCTGGGTGGCACAGCCATCGACCTGGAACTGACCGGTGGGGGGGCCGAAGGCGCGATCATCGGCGCGTCGAACACCGCCAAGCTGTTCGTCACGCTGGGTCAAATGCTGGACGGGCCGCTGCTGTCGTCGCTGACCGTCATGTGCGTTGTGCTGATCATGACCTTCCTGGTCACCTCGGCAGATAGTGGCATCCTTGTCATGAACACCATCATGTCTGGCGGAGCACAGGAAACCGGCATCAAACACCGCATCGTCTGGGGGGGGTGCTCCTCACCGCCGTGATTGGCACATTGCTGATGGCCGCCGGAGACAACAACCCGATGGACGCGCTGAAAAACGCCATGATCATCGGCGCATTGCCATTCACCATGGTGATGGGGGGGCTGATGATGCTGGCCCTGACAAAGGCGCTGTATCGCGACGGCAAACGCGCTCAGATCAGCGAGGCGGAGCCTACCGCAGCGGAATAACGACCTGACCAGATCAACCTCGCAGCGGCTGCTTAGGCCGCTGCCGTTTCTGTTTTCGGCCCGACAATCTGTTCCCCCCCGTAACGGGACCTCAGCCCCCCCTCTCAACAGCGTATGCGAAAGAAAACGACACCTATCTGTCACGGCGTGTCTGATCCTGCCTGTTCGCGGTCGCACGCATCTGCTGGCCGCACAGCCCACCCGAATGAAACGGATTGACACGGCCGCAAATTGTATACAGGCTTGTCTACAAGATTTCTGAATTCGAGGCAAACCATGCAAACCTGTCACGGCGGAAAAACGGTTTACGGGGGGGCCAACCTTGGCATCCTTATGCTTGAAACCCAGTTCCCACGCATCCCCCCCGGCGATATCGGCAATGCCACGACCTGGCCCTTTCCGGTGCAATACCGCGTAGTACGCAGCGCCACGCCCGAACTGGTCGTCCGAAATGACGCGCGCGAACTGGTCGATCTGTTCATCAATGAGGCGAAGGAACTGGTTGCGTCGGGCTGCGACGGGATCACTACGAACTGTGGCTTCCTGTCGGTCGTTCAAGACAAGCTGGCCAAGGCAGTGCCAGTGCCAGTCGCGACCTCTTCGCTGATGCAGGTACCGATGGTGCAGGCGATGCTGCCGGCAGGCAGGCGGGTGGGCATCCTGACGATCTCAAAGGAAACGCTGACACCCGCCCATCTGGCCGCCGCCAATGTGCCTGCTGATACGCCGATTGTCGGCACCGACGACGGGCGCGCCTTTACCCGCGACATCCTGGGCGACGCGGCAGAGATCGACTTTGCCGCCTGTCGTCTGGACATGCTGGACGCTGCGCGCGAACTGGTGACCCAACATGACGACGTCGGCGCCATCGTGCTGGAGTGCACAAACATGACGCCCTATGCCGCAGATGTACGCAGGCTGACCGGGTTGCCGGTCTTCTCGATCTATACCTTCGTGCGCTGGTTCCACCAGGCGCTGGTGCCCGACCGGTTCCCGATCGAACTGGACGACCCGCTGCTGGGTCTGGCGGGGGGGCAGCCACGATGACCACCCTTCCAGACCGCGTGAATGCGGGCGGGTTGGTTCTCTTCGGCTGTGGCAAGATGGGCAGTGCCTTGTTGCAAGGCTGGCTGGACGTAGGTGTGCGGCCCGATGCAATTACCGTTCTGGATCCCCCCCACCCGTCCGACTGGTTGCAGGGGGGGATGCAGGCCGAGGGGGGGCTGAAGATCAACACGGAACCGGGTCAACCGGCGGTCTGTGTCCTGGCGGTTAAACCGCAGATCATCGCCGCCGCCAATGTGCTGAATGGGCTTGGGTTCGCGGACACATTGTTCGTATCGGTCGCGGCGGGCACCACGCTTGCGGCTTTGGGTGACATTCTGGGGGGGCCAGACCCCCCCGCCATCATCCGCGCCATGCCCAATACGCCCGCCGCCATCGGACAGGGTATCACCGCTTTGGTCGCCAACGACCGCTGTCAGCCTGAAGACCTGACGCTGGCCGAGGCCATGCTGTCAACCGTCGGGCAGGTGGTGCGGCTGGACAGCGAAGCGCAGATGGATGCGGTTACTGGCGTCTCGGGCTCGGGCCCGGCCTATGTGTTCCACTTCATCGAATGCCTGGCCGCCGCCGGTGAGGCCGAAGGCTTTCGCCCGAGGTGGCGATGCACCTGGCCAAGGCCACGGTTGCCGGGGGGGCCGGTGCGCTGGCGCAGGCTGCGCAAGACACGGTCAGCACCCTGCGCGAGAACGTGACCTCGCCCAATGGCACCACCGCCGCTGGCCTGTCGGTTCTGATGGCAGATCAGGCGGATTGCCGGATCTGGTACGGGCCAGCGTGCACGCGGCCACCGCCCGAAGCGTGGAGTTGGGAGCGAGCTGACCGCTCAGACCGGCACGTAGAGCTGGGAAAACGCGACCTGCACCAGCTCGACCGTCTGTTCGCTGCGCCGTGCGATGTGGCGGCGCAGCGCCTTGACAGCGCCCTCCACGTCCCGTGCCTTGACCGCATCCAGGATCACACGGTGCGCTGACAAGGCGGTCAGATCCTCGTCTGATTGGTTGCGCCGGTCGCGCAGCAGACGCAGGTTGATGATCCGCACGTAGCGAATTCGCTCGTTCACATTGCCCAGGAATTTCAGAAGCTCTTCGTTGTCCGACAGGGCCGCCAGCGTCATGTGAAATTCCTCATCCATGCGCAGCAACTCATTGAGATCCTGACACTGGACCAATGTATCCTCGGCCTTGTCCAGATAGGCAACCACGGTGTCGATGTCTTCATCGGCTGCATTTTCGATCGTCTGGATCAATGCCTCGATTTCCAAGGCGCAGCGCAGTTGGTAAAGCTCGAGGATCTTCTTGGGACTCAGCGGTCGGCAGAAGAACCCCCCCTTGCCCAGGTCAAATGTCAGAAAACCCTCTGCAACCAGACGGTTAAGGGCTTCGCGCAATGGAGTTCGGCTGACATTGAGCGTCTTTGTCAGGGCGGATTCGTTCAACCTCTCACCTGGCTTAAACTCGAAGCTAATCGCCTTTTGACGCAGCGCCTCATAGGCCCGCTCAACGCTACCCTCTGCTTTGGACATCACATTCCCAACATATTCGCTTGGTTCCTTTTACCAATAAAAACACAAAAGAAAACATTTGTCTTCACAGGTGGCGACGGGCTGTATACAGTTCAGAATACGGATCGGGTGAGCCGATTCTTTGGGCTGCGAGGAACCATGAAAGCTCAGCGAAAACATGTGGTCGTGATCGGTGCCGGGATCGTCGGCGTGTCCGCGGCCATCTGGCTGCGGCGCAACGGCGTCGAGGTGACGATTGTCGATCGCGACCGTCCCGGCAGCGAAAAAGCCACCTCCTATGGCAATGCGGGCGTGTTGGCGGCGTGTTCAGTCGCCCCCCCGGTGACAGCACCTGGGCTGCTCTTGAAAGGGCCCCCCCGTATGGCGCTGGACCCGAATTTCCCGCTGTTCCTGCGCTGGTCCTACCTGCCCAGGCTGATGCCCTGGCTGTTGCGCTACATGTCGCATGCCAACGACAAGGACACCCGCCGCATCGCCGCGGGCCTTGCGCCAATCACGGCAGACACGGTCGAACAGCACCAGTCACTGACAAAGGGCACAGACGCCGCACGCTGGTCCAGACCACCGATTACTCCTTCGTCTATCCGGACCGCAGCGCATTCGACGCGGACAGCTATACTTGGATGTTGCGCAAAACAGCCGGGTTTGAACCCGACGTGCTGGAAGGCGATGCGGTGCGGGAGTTCGAACCAACCCTGGCCAAGAACCTGAACTTGCTGGCCGTGATGCACGACCATGGGTACACCCAAAACCCGGGTGCCTACATCGCCGCCCTGGCTTCTGAAGCCGAAAAACTAGGGGGGGCTACATGCCACCAGGCCGAAGTCCAGGATTTCCACTTTACCGATGCCCGCGTTAGCTCGGTCATGACCACGACCGGGGGGGCGTTGGAGTGCGACAATGTCATCCTGGCAACCGGCGTCTGGTCGGGACCGCTGGCGAAAAAGCTTGGCCTGAAGGTGCCGCTGGAGACTGAACGCGGGTATCACATGGTCTTCAAATCACCCGAAAACGGGCCGTCCACCCCCCCGCTGATGGTCACCACCGGCAAATTCGTTGCCACACCGATGGACGGCGGGCTACGCTGCGCGGGTATCGTGGAATTCGGCGGGTTGGAGGCAGGCCCGTCGCAAGCTCCGCTGGCGCTGCTCGAACGTAAGGTGCGCGAGAGCTTCCCGGGCTTGACCTATGAGAGCACCGAAACCTGGCTGGGCCATCGCCCCCCCGCCCCCCCGACGGACAGTCTGCCGCTGATCGGCGAGATTGGTGCGACAGGCGTTCTGACGGGGGGGTTCGGCCACCATCATATCGGCCTGACTGCAGGCCCCCCCAAGACCGGTCGCATCCTGGCGGGGGGGATTGTCAGCGGCGACCGCGAGAATACCGATCTGAGCCCTTATGATCCGATGCGGTTCTGATCTGATTTCATAAAGAAAGCCACGCGATTCAACGCGGGGGGGCAAATAACGAAGGCAACAAGGGAGTCCAACATGCCTAAGACACTAACCACCTTTGCCGCCGGTGTGGCGGTCGCGACCCTCTCGGTCGTGTCAGCTCAAGCGGAAACCTGGGATATGCCCATGGCCTATTCCGCAACCAATTTCCATTCGATGACCGGCGCGCAGTTTGCGGAATGTGTCACCCTTGGCACGGGCGGGGGGGCGCTGACGATCCAGACCCATCCGGGCGGCTCGCTTTATGCCGGTGCCGAAATCAAGCGCGCGATCCAGACCGGTCAGGTGAACATCGGCGAACGTCTTCTGTCCGGTCACCAGAACGAAAACGCCCTCTTTGGCGTGGATTCGGTACCGTTCCTGGCAACGTCTTTCGAGGATTCCGAAAAGCTGTGGGAATTCGCCAAGGGCCCACTGTCCGAGCTTCTGGCCGGGCAGAACCTGCACCTGCTCTATTCCGTGCCATGGCCGGGCCAGGGCCTGTATTTCGACCGTGAGGTCAGCAAACTGGCCGATGCCGAAGGCTGAAGTTCCGCGCCTATAACTCCGCCTCCGCGCGCATGGCTGAACTGGCTGGCATGCTGCCGGTGCAGATCGAAGCCGCCGAGATCAGCCAGGCCTTCGCCACGGGCGTGGCGCAGGGCATGGTCTCGTCCGGGTCGACCGGGTATGACCGCAAGGTCTGGGAAAGCCTGTCGCACTACTACGGCGTGGATGCCTGGATGCCGCGCAACTATGTGATGGTGAACATGGATGCCTGGAACGGTCTGGATGACGCGACCAGGAACGTGATCAACGGCTGCGCCGCCATCGCCGAATACGCAGGTGACTGGCGTTCGATCCAGTATACCGAGTTCACCGTGAACGAGCTGGCCAAGAACGGCATGACCACAGGTCCGGCCAGCGAAGAACTGGCCGCCGAGCTGCGCGCCATTGGCGAGACCATGACCGCCGAATGGCTGGAAGCCGCCGGTGAGGAAGGTCAGAAGATCGTCGACGCCTTCAGGGCCGCTCAATAAGCGCCGTATTGCGTTCCCCCCCCGGTGGCACCTGTCGCCGGGGGGGTTTTCTGACCGACATGTCAGCCATAAGGGGGGGAGGGACCTGCCATGGCGCTGTTCTCACTACTGCGCGCAGCTTTAGACGCGCTCTATCGCTGGGCCGGATATCTTGCTGCGGTGTTCCTGATCATGATCCTTGGCTTCGTGACCCTGCAGATGGTGTCGCGCTGGGGGGGCGGAGAGATCATCACGGGCGCTCCCGATTTCACCGGGTATTGCATGGCCGCAGCCTCGTTCCTGGCGCTGCCCTACGCGCTGAACGGCGGCAGCCACATCCGGGTCAGCCTGCTGTTGAACGCATTGGGCCGGTTTCGCAAGTTCGGCGAGATCTGGTGCTGGGCCGTCGCAAGCCACCTGACTCTCCTCTTCGCGCGCTACGCAATCAAGCTGACCTATGAAAGCTACCGTTTCAACGACATCAGCCAGGGGGGGCAGGACGCCTGGCCGATCTGGATCCCGCAAATGTCGATGGTCCTGGGCACGATCCTTTTGGCGATCTGCGCCATCGACAACCTGATCACCATCCTCTTCACGGGGGGGCAAGACAACATTCGATCCGCCGGGGGGGTCGACGCACACGCGGAGTAAGCCCGATGGAAGAATTCTATCTCGTCTCCATTTTCCTTTTCGCCCTGTTCCTGCTTCTGGGAACCGGGGGGGTCTGGGTGGCGCTGGCCCTGTTCGGGGGGGTGGCCTATCTGGGCCTGGAAATGTTCACATCGCGCCCGGCGGGCGACGCCATGCTGACCCGGATCTGGACTGGGTCGTCCAGCTGGACCCTGACCGCCCTGCCCTTGTTCATTTGGATGGGCGAAATCCTGTTTCGAAGTCGATTGTCCCAGGACATGTTCCGCGGCCTGAGCCCCCCCTGGATGCAGCGTCTGCCGGGCGGTCTGGTCCATGTGAACATCGTCGGCTGCACCATCTTTGCCGCCGTGTCCGGCTCATCGGCCGCCACGCTGACCACGGTTGGCAAGATGTCGATCCCTGAACTGCGCAAGCGCGGCTATCCGGAATACATGATCATCGGCACGCTGACCGGTGCGGCCACACTGGGCCTGATGATCCCACCCTCGCTGACGTTGATCGTCTATGGCGTGGCGGTGGAACAGTCGATCTCGAAACTCTTCATGGCGGGCATCCTGCCGGGCATCGTGCTGGCGGGCATGTTCATGGCCTATGTGGCTGGCTGGTCCTTTCTGCGCCGCTCCGAAGTGCCCGAGATCGCCGACCGCATGACCTTCTTGCAGAAGCTCAATGAAAGCCGGTTCCTGATCCCGATCATCCTTCTGATCCTGGTGGTCATCGGATCCATGTACGGCGGGTTCGCCACCGCAACCGAGGCCGCCGCCATCGGCGTTCTGGGCGCTTTCGCCCTGGCCGCGATGCAAGGATCGCTGACCAAACAGGCCTTTATCGACAGCCTTTTGGGGGGGGCCACGCGCACGTCGGCGATGATTGCCTTCATCCTGATGGGGGGGGCCATCGCGCTGACCCTGGCCATGGGTTTCACCGGCCTGCCGCGCGCGCTGGCCGAGTTCATCGAGGGGGGGCTGCAGCTGTCGCGTTTCTCGCTGCTGATCGCGCTGATGCTGTTCTATATCGTGCTGGGCATGTTCCTGGACGGGATCTCGTCCGTGGTGCTGACCATGGCGATTGTGCAGCCGATGGTGGAAGGCGCGGGGGGGATCGACCTGATCTGGTTCGGCATCTTCATCGTGGTTGTCGTTGAAATGGCGCAGATCACCCCCCCGCCAATCGGTTTCAACCTGTTCGTGATGCAGGGGGGGATCACCCGACACGAGATGGGTTATATCGCCAAGACCGCCATACCGCTGTTCCTGATCATGGTGCTGATGGTCTTCGTGATGATCGCCTTTCCGCAGCTGGCAACCTGGTTGCCGGACAACATGGTAAACTCGGTGGGCCGCTAGACGGCCCGCCTCCCCCCCCACGCACAGACAGTCAATCAGGGGGGGAGTCATTGCGATGACCAAACCCAAGATCCTTGCCGCCGTGGACCTGGTCCACAAGGACAGCGACGCCCATGTCATTCACGAGGCGATCCTGCTGGCCAAGACCCACGATCACGAGGTCGAGGTCGTCTTCGTGATCCCCCCCGATCAGGCCAACAGCTACGCGCAGGAGTACATTCCCGCCGATATGCGCAAGCAGGTGCGCCTGGATGCCGAACGGGATCTGGTCGCCTATGCCGATGGTTTCGACTGGAATGGCGTTGCCCATGGCACAAAGGTGCTGCGCGGGGGGGTGGTCTATGACAAGCTGATCGAACATGCCGATGGGCTGTCCGCCAGCTTCGTGGTGATCGGTGCCAGCAAGCCTTCGGTCAAGGACCTGCTGATCGGCCCCCCCAACGCCGCGCGCGTCTCACGCTACGCATCCTGTAGCGTGCTGGTCGTGCGCCCGCGTTGACCCTTTTGCCAATAAGACCTCACATTCGGAGACCACAGTGAGCGACCATAAGATCGAAACCCTGCGCGTTCATCGCATTTCCATCCCCCCCGCCAAGGCCGTGCATTCGCATGGCTCGGGCGACGTGGCGGGCATCAATGTGGCCATCCTGGAGCTGGTGACCGATACCGGCATCACCGGATGGGGGGGCGAAGCCTCGCCCTGGCCCGTGTTCACCGGCACGGCCGAAGGCAACGCCGCCGCCCTGCACGTGCACCTGCGCCCGCATCTGATCGGCCAGGATCCGGTTCAGGTCGAAGTGCTTATGAACATGGCCGAAAAGGTGCTGGTCGGCCATCCCGAGGCGAAGGCGGCGCTGGAAATGGCGCTGCTGGACATTACCGGCCAGATCACCGGGCTTTCGGTCTGCGAACTGGTCGGCGGCAAGATGCGCGACAGCATGGGCATGAGCTTTTCCATCGCCAACCCGGATTTCGACGCCGACCTCGAGGATATCGCCGCCATGTGGGACGACGGCGTGCGCATTTTCAAGTTCAAGACCGGTTTCGCCGACCACAAGTTCGACATCATGCGCTGCGAAAAGCTGCGCGAGATCTATGGCGATGAGGCCGACATTCGCATTGACTATAACCAGGGTCTGCCCGCCTATGACGCGGTGCGCTGCATCCGCGACCTGGAAGCCTTCCGCCCGACCTTTGTCGAACAGCCCGTGAAGATGCACGAACGTGAGGCGCTGGCCCATATCACCCATGTGATCGACACACCGATCATGGCGGATGAAAGCGTCTTTGATCCGAAAGGCGCGCTTTATGGCGCGCAGAACCGCATCGCCGACATCTTCTCGCTGAAGATCATGAAGTCCGGCGGCATTCGCCGCGCGCTGGAAGTGGCCGCGATTGCCCGCGCGGCAGGGATCGAGATCTACGGCGGTTGCATGTTCGAAACCGGCCTGGCCCACGCGGCTGGCACTCATCTGATGGCCGCGATGCCGGACCTGGTGCTGCAAGCCGAGTTCTACATGGCCACCTATTACGCCGCCGAGGACATCCTGACCGAGCCCTTCCCGGTGAAACATGGGCGCATTCACGTGCCGACCGGCCCCCCCGGCCTGGGCGTAAAGGTCGACCCCCCCGACATGCTAACCAAATATGCCGTCGCAGCCCCCCCGCCGACGTAATCAAAAACTGTGTATTTTCTGCATGCAGACCTGTGTGCAGACCCCCCCGACCCAAGAAGGTGCAAAGCAATGACTGACGCAGACACCCGGCGCATGAATGGCGCACAGATCATCCTCAAGATGCTGGAACTGCACGGTGTAAGCCATGTGTTCGGCCTGCCGGGGGGGGAAACCACCATTGGCTGGTACAAGGAATGGCGTGAACATTCGAACATCGAATTCGTGCTGACGCGGGACGAACGCACAGCCTCCTATGCCGCCGAGGCCTATGCCAAGATCACCGGCCGCCCCCCCGCCGTGCTGGAGGCCCCCCCCTCGCCCGGCGTGACCCACTGTTCGCCCGGCATTACCGAAGCTTTCCTATCCTCGGTTCCGGTAATCTTTTTCAGCTCGGACATCCCGATCAATCAGGACAAGAAACACGGGCTGACCGGTGTGGATCAGAGCAAGCTATACGACAGCATCTGCAAGGAAAGCTTCCATTTCAACAATGTGACCGACATTCCCTTCCTGATGCGCCGCGCCTTCCGCGTGGCAACCTCGGGCCGCCCCCCCGCCCCCCCGGTTCATATCCGTGTGCCGATCAACATCTTTGGCGAAGAGGCTGACATTGCCGACCTCTACGCCGAACCTGAATACAGCTTCTACCCGGCGCACCGTCCGGTGGCGGATCATTCGAAAATCCGCGCGGCGATCGAGGTGCTTCTGGCCGCCGAAAAACCGGCGATCGTCGTCGGCCAGGGCGGTCTGATCTCCAAGGCCTCCGAAGCGATCCTTGAACTGGCCGAGCTGCTGCAAATCCCTGTCGGCACCACCACCCCCCCCGGCAAGGGCACCATTCCCGAAGATCACCCGCTGGCGCTGCGGGTCATTGGCGGGCGTGGCGGCATGGAATATTCGAACCAGTATGTGCATGACGCCGACACAATCTTCTTCATCGGCACCAACACCGACAGCGCGGCGACGGATCACTGGAAGCTCTATGGCGATCCCAAGTCCAAGACCTTCCTACACCTCGACATCGCCGAGGCCCATGTCGGCAACAACTTCCCCCCCGTAAAGGTTGGTCTGGTGGGCGATGCACGCGCGAGCCTTGAATACATGGTCCAGATCATCCGGGCGGAACACCCCCCGGTTTGAAACGCGACAGTCGATCTGACCGCGATGAAGAAGACCGCCTTGGACAAGGTGTTCAACTCGAACATCCCCCCCATGCCCGAAGGCACGCTGTCCCCCCCGGTCAAGCTCAGCCAGGTGCTGGACAGGATCATGCCGGATGATGCCATCGTAACCTCGGAACCCGGTGTCAGCGCGATCTACCCTTCGGCGCTTCTGACCTTCAAGAAGCCCGGTCGGCGTTATATCACCAACTATTCGATGGGCGCGCTGGGGGGGTATTCGGTGCCCGCCGCGCTGGGGGGGGCGTCCTATGCCAGCGATGGGCCCATCATCTCCTTCACCGGCGACGGGTCCTTCGCCTTCGTCATCGGCGATATGGAGACACTGAAACGCTCGGGCAAGAACGTGACAGTGATCCTGAACCGCAACGACGTCTATGGCTGGATCCGGGGGGGCGAAGGTATTCTGCTCGACGATGTGGACGAGCCCTGGGCCACCGACTTCGGCGCGGTGGACTATTGCAAGGTCGCCGAGGGGGGGTTCGGTTTCAAGACCGACCGCATCACCAAGGAAGCGGATATCGAACAGATACTGTCCGACGCCATCGCCAACCCCCCCGGCGCGAATTTCATCGAGATCATGGTCCCCCCCTCGCAGGACAAGGTCATCCCCCCCTTCGTTCCCAACTGGGTCCGCGCGGCGCGGGCCAAGAACCTGCCGCATTTCTATTGAGGCAACACCAGCCCGCTGGTGGCTCACGCGACAAAGAAAGGGGGGGGCGGGATAGTTCATATCCCGCCCCCCCCATCTTGTTCAGCTGTCCTTCAGCTCACCTCAGAAATGCACCGATTTCGCGTCCAGCGGTTTCTGCAGCGGCGGCGCGAATTTGGTCAGGTCGATGCCTTCGACGGCGGTCTTGTATTCCTCCAGCGTGGGCGTACGGCCCAGGATGGCGGACAGGACGACGACCGGGGGGGTCGATCCCAGCAGGCTTTCACCCTTCTTGTCAGGCGCATCTGCCACGACGCGGCCCTGGAACAGGCGGGTCGAGGTGGCCAGCACCGTGTCACCCTTTGCGGCCTTTTCCTGGTTGCCCATGCAGAGGTTACAGCCCGGACGTTCCAGATACAGGATGTTCTCATACTCGGTGCGCGCCGTGGTCTTGGGCGCGTTGTCGTCGAACTCGAAGCCCGAGTACTTCTGCAGAATTTCCCAGTCGCCCTCTTCCTTCAACTCATCAATGATGTTGTAGGTCGGCGCGGTCACCACCAGGGGGGGGCCTTGAATTCGACCTTGCCATTGGCGGCTTCGAGGTTCTTCAGCATCTGGGCGACGATCTTGATGTCGCCCTTGTGCACCATGCAGGACCCGACAAAGCCAGATCCACATGCTTTTCAGCCCGGTAGAACGAGATCGGACGGATCGTGTCGTGGGTATAGCGTTTGGAGACATCGGCGTTGTGCACATCCGGGTCGGCAATCATCGGTTCGACAATCTGATCCAGGTCCACGACCACTTCGGCAAAGTACTTGGCGTTGTCGTCGGGGGGGCGCAGCGCGGGTTTCTCGCCCGACTTGATCTCGGCAATGCGCTTGTCGGCCAGGCCGATCAGCTTGGCCAGCATGCCGTTCTCATGTTCCATGCCCTTGTCGATCATGATCTGGATGCGCGACTTGGCCAGTTCCAGCGAACCGATCAGCGTCTCGTCATTCGAGATACAGACCGAAGCCTTCGCCTTCATTTCGGCAGTCCAGTCGGTGAAGGTAAAGGCCTGATCGGCCAGAAGGGTGCCGATGTGAACCTCGATCACGCGGCCCTGAAACACGTTGTCACCATGCTGCTCCAGCATCTGCGCCTGGGTGGCATGCACCACGTCGCGGAAGTCCATGTGATCGGCCATCTTGCCCTTGAAGGTGACCTTGACCGATTCCGGGATCGGCATCGAGGCCTCGCCGGTGGCCAGCGCCAGCGCAACGGTGCCGCTATCCGCGCCGAAGGCCACGCCTTTCGACATGCGGGTATGGCTGTCGCCGCCGATGATCACAGCCCAGTCATCCACGGTGATATCGTTCAGCACCTTGTGGATCACGTCGGTCATCGGGTGATAGACGCCCTTCGGGTCACGGCCGGTCACAAGGCCGAAGTCGTTCATGAACTTCATCAGGCGCGGGGGGGTGTTGGCCTGGGCCTTAATGTCCCAGACAGACGCGGTATGGCAGCCCGACTGATAGGCACCGTCCACGCTGGGCGACACGACGGTGGCGGCCATCGCCTCAAGTTCCTGCATGGTCATCAGGCCGGTGGTATCCTGGCTGCCCACGATATTGACCTTCACCCGCACGTCCGAACCGGCGTGCAGCGTCTTGCCCGGAGTGGCCCCCCCGACGGCGTTCTTGTTGAAGATTTTTTTTCAACTGCGGTCAGGCCCTGACCCTCGTGGCTGACTTCCTTCGACGGGGGGGCGAAGACCTGCGGGGGGGCTTCAATACCCAGGGTCTCGGCGGCAAAGGTTTGCAGCTTCTTGCCGAAGACAACGGCGTAAGAGCCGCCCGCTTTCATGAATTCCATCTTCTGCGGGGGGGTGAAGGAGGCGGACACGTCGACCAGCTCTTCGCCGTCCTCGCTCAGCAGTTTGTGGGTCTTGGTGTTGATCTTCAGCACGGTGCCAGTGGCGACCGAGTATTTCTGTTCCAGGACCGCGTTGCCGTCGTTGTTCACGACCGGGTTGCCATCGGCATCCACCTTCTTGACCCAGTTCTTCAGGTCCAGACCGATACCGCCGGTCACGCCCACGGTGGTCAGGAAGATCGGCGAGATGCCGTTGGTGCCGGCCACGACCGGGGGGGCGTAGTTCACGAAGGGCACATAGGGGGGGCTGGCCTGTTTACCGGTCCACAGCGCCACGTTGTTCACGCCCGACATGCGGCTGGAACCCACGCCCATCGTGCCCTTTTCGGCAATCAGCATCACGCGCTTGTCCGGGTGCTGGATCTTCAGCGCCTCGATTTCCTTCTGCGCGGCTTCCGACATCATGCATTTGCCGTGCAGCTCACGGTCAGCGCGCGAGTGCGCCTCGGCACCCGGCGACAGCAGGTCGGTCGAAATATCGCCTTCACCAGCGATATAGGTGACAACCTTTACCTCTTCTTCCAGATCGGGAAGCTTGGTGAAGAACTCCGCCTTGGCGTAGCTTTCTAGGATATCCTTGGCCACCGCGTTCCCGGCCACATGGGCGGCGGCGAGTCGGTCGGTGTCGGCCTCATACAGGAAGACCTGGGTCTTCAGCACTTCGGCGGCTTGCGCGGCAATGCCAGCATCATCACCCAGCGCCAGGTCCAGCAGCACGTCAACCGACGGGCCGCCTTTCATGTGCGACAGCAGTTCGAAGGCGAAGTCGGGCGTGATCTCGGGCACAGAGGCCGCGCCCAGGATGATCTCCTTCAGGAAGGCCGCCTTTACACCGGCAGCCGAAGTCGTGCCCGGCAAGGTGTTGTAAATGAAGAATTTCAGCGAATTTTCACGATGTGCGTTGCCGCTGTCCTTGATCTGTTCGATCAACTCGCCGACCAGCGCGCCATCGTCGATGGGCTTGGGGGGGTTCAGGTCCTGCTCTTTACGCGTGTCGATCTCGGTAAGGTAGTCTGTGTACAGGCTCATGGTTTTCCCGACGCTTAGGTGTCCAATTGCGCTTGGGTGCCGGGTCGCAGGTCTGAATGGCGCGCCGGGTCAAGCTAGCTGTATGCATTTGTATACCAATGCGAAGAGGCTTGCAAGCCGTTCCCGAAGGCATGGCCCCCCCTCTTTTACCCCCCCCAACCGGACCAAGCCGAGCCGTTCACGCAATATGCAGGCAGAGGTTTCCCGCGGCGTTCGTATTTGTTGCCTGTGAGCGGAGCCAGAAATGCGGTCAAATTGCGCCTAGACGATGGACAGCGCCAAAATCGCTTCACCTGTGGTCAATAACATGGTCATCAAGATGATCCAAAACTCACCCATCCGCTTGAACTATTCAATTACATGTGTGGCGGTGGGGGGGGTATCTCCTCCATCCCACCCCCCCCACACCGTACAAGTGCTTGTTCCATATTGGTTTTCAATCCCAACAAACGAAACCCGCATAGCAGGCACGGTGTCGCTTCCAGCTTGCAAGCTTACCTTCTTCTGGATTGCACATGCCGCAGCTAGCCCTTCCCTTCCAGACCTGTTCAAAACAAGTCAACACAAGCCCTAAAATGAGGAAACGCGCCCCCCCGTGGGACGCGTTTCAATGTGGTGCAATCGAGTGCTTGCTAACGGCTCGACCACGATTTCTGAATAGGCTCATGAAATCATGGCGCGACTAATGGGTCAAGACGCCCTTTCAGGTTGAGCTGCCCAGGATAACAGGCAAAACTCCCTCCATTGCAAGCGGAGGATTTCATGCGTCTGGGGGGGCTGGATATTGGCACGAATTCGATCGGATGGTGGCTCTATGCCACGGATGGCAGCGGTGCGGATGCGGTGATTACCGAGGAGATTGACGGTGGCGTGCGGATCTTTTCGGACGGGCGTGATCCCAAGTCCGGGGGGGCCTCGTTGGCCGTGGATCGCCGCATGGCGCGCGGGATACGGCGTCGGCGGGACCGGTAGCGCCTGCACGCGTCTGCCGTCCTCTCGCCAGCTTCCTGTTCCTTGATCATCTGAATGATCTGTTCCTCAGTAAATCTTGTCCTCATTGGTCCGTCCTTACGTTGGGCGGACTCTACACAAAAATGGAGGAGATTCAGGGGGGGCTCAGGTCAAGGCGACTTTAAGAATAGAGGCTTTCTCCGCACTTCCGCCTTCTGGGTTTGGTCCCTCGCTTTCTTCCCAGCAGTGTATTATTTACCCCCCCAGCACATCGGGTGGTGGACGATTATCGCCGCCCTCGGTTGGGGGGGAGCAGTCCAGGCATTTCTTTTGGATCGGGTCGCCTCACGACCATCGCAAACGCCCTCAGAATAAACCTCTGTGGCTTCTCACAGCGAACTTTGTCGGCAAGTGGTTGGTGACATTCTTGAGCAGGTCAGAGCCATAAACGCGGCGTGGGAGAGGGGGGGAAAACAAAGAGAATGACGCATCATTGAAAAGCTCAGGGATTAGCAATCGTATTGGTTGACTGCTAAACTCAACCTCTTCCCATATCGTTCGCTTGCCTGTTAAATACCGCCTTAAAAAAGGGAGGCAGTGACCCCCCCCTAAGTTCGAGCAATTTTAGGAAGAACAATATATGATGCACGGGTAATTGCCAACGAGCTTCTGAAGCGAGCGTGGCACGAGAACATTGAGATGACCCAGCTCGATGTCCAGAAGATCTGTTACTTCATGAACGGGCATCACCTAGTCGATCACGGCGTTCCCATGATTGCAACAGAGTTCGAAGCTTGGGACCATGGGCCGGTTCAGCGGCTACTTTACGACAGTTTCAAAAGGTTCGGGCGAGAGCCAATCACCGAGCTGGCAACGGCGTTCGATCCCATCCGTCGCAAAGCCAAAGGGCTACCGGAAATCACAAGCAACTCCGTAGTTGACACAATCGAGAAGTACTTGGGTATGTATATAGGCATCCCAGCACCAGAGCTGGTGGGGGGGATCACTCATAGACGTGACACTCCCTGGCAGATCACAAGAGCCAAAGCAGAAGATGTGCCAAACATTGGAATGCGTATTTCGAATGCGGTTATCCAAGAGCACTTTGAGGGTTTTCGGGTTTAAGAGGACAGGCCTTTGAATAGAAAAAGCCAAGTCGCTGGGCTATTGCAGCGGTTTCAATTTATCCATTTCGCCTAAATTGTTGCCCTCCCCCCCCTGGGGGGGAACCGAAAGGACAAGTTGAGAGCTTACCTAGATCGGGACCGGAAGGGGGGGCGTTGGAAATCATACAGCGGCCTAAAAGCGGTCATACCGATGATTGCCGGTGTGCAGCGTGGGTTAGATTTGTCTCCTCCCCCCCCGACTTTGAAGCAATCCGCGTCGCTCTGAAAAAAAAGTGTGTCATGCGGATGACCTTGGCTTTAACACAGAAGCAGCGTCTGTACTTTTTGACTTCCTGAGGTCGGATCTACTTGATGCCTATGATGACCACCCCCCCCGAAACCCTCTCTACATCGGCCCTAGTCGAAGGATTACGATGGGGGGGGTTGAGCACTACGTAATTGACGGGGGGGATCGCGGTGTGTTTCGCTGGGTCCATCCCCCCCGACGAGAGCGTTTAGTTGGAGACATTCCCACAATCGTCATGTCCCTGATCCATCACAATTATGTTCAAGGCGACTATCATGAGTTCGATGTTCAATTAGTCGATCTGAGTTGTGAGCAGGTAGTAGGACCGCGCGGAGGGGGGGTGAAGTCAGGCACCGTTCGGAACCCCCCCAGATTTGTTGACCTGACCCCCCCGGACGAGTTAATGTCACGCGATGGCTTAAACCAGCAGGCGAACCACATCTACTCGCTGCTGCTGGAGATCGCTCAAGAAGAGTGACCAAAATGGGTCTCTCAGGCGGATTTGAAACTTGGGTTCATCGAAGGTCAGCGCCGCATTGCGCCACAGCACACTCACGTCGTCTAAACTGCACCCGCTGCAAGAATGTGTGTCAAACATTGCCGAGGTTTGCGGCGAGCAACAACTTCCCGCCTGATCCGGGCAGCGGCAAACAAGCTACTCGACACCAAACGTGTGTGGGAGTCGTGTGTGGAAGGCGCGAAGCAGATCGAGATAAGTGCCTTGTTTTGTTAAATACTTTAAAACAAGTAAGCAGTGGCGGAGGAGGTGTCCGCATAACTGACGTTGTTTAGTGTTTAGTTGCATTCGCCGACATTCATTTAACATCGCGCCTGAGAAAGCACTTTTTCTTCCCTGCCCGTTGAAGTTCACACACATCCGCCCTAAGTCACCCGCAAGTGTGGGAACACATGTGGGAACGAGCTATGCCACTGAATGCGCGGAAAGTTGATACAGCAAGACCCGGACGACATGGAGACGGGCGGGGGGGACTGTTTCTTTTTGTTAAACCATCCGGCGCTCGTTCATGGGTGTTGCGCTATCAGGTGCAGGGGGGGCGACGACGCGATCTGGGTTTGGGAGGTTATCCTGATGTTACGCTTTCCATGGCGCGAGATCGCGCGCTTGAGGCACGTCGGCTCATTGCAGAGGGATACGACCCCCCCATTACCCAAAAAAAACGAGCTAAACCAAAGACGTTCAAAGATGCCGCGCTCGAACTAATCGAGAGTAAGCGCCCTGGCTGGAAGAGCGCAAAACATGCCGCACAGTGGACCGCAACTCTTGAAACCTACGCCTTCCCAAGGGTTGGACACATGCCGGTAGCCAAAGTCGAAACAGCGGACGTGATGGGCGTGCTCAAGCCCATCTGGACGCAGAAGCCCGAAACAGCCAGTCGCGTGCGACAGAGGATCGAAGCAGTGATTGACTACGCGTCTGCTCTAGGCATCCGCACAGGCGACAATCCTGCCCGCTGGCGTGGCCATCTAGATCATCTCCTGCCTAAACCAACCAAGGTGCGCGCGGTCAAACACCACCCGGCTCTTCCTCATGCAGAAATCGCCGGCTTCATGGGCAACCTTGCGGAGCGCACCGGTGTCGCCGCGCGCGCTTGGCTTCACGATCCTGACAGCAGCACGGTCGGGCGAAACGCGCGGCATGACATGGGCTGAAGTCAGTTTGGAGACCCAAACATGGACGATACCGGCGGAGCGCATGAAAGCCGGAAAGGAGCACCGTGTTCCTCTCAGCGACAAGGCAATCGCCCTACTTGGCGACCTTCGCGCAGATGATGCCCTGGTCTTTGAAAGTGAGGCCAAGCCGGGGGGGAAACCCATTTCGGACATGAGCATGATCGCCGTCCTGCGTCGCATGAAGCGCAACGGCGTTACCGTCCATGGCTTCCGGTCCACATTCCGTGATTGGGCGGGCGAGACCACAGGCTTTCCTCGCGAAGTCATTGAAGCCGCTCTGGCACATGGGATCAAAGACAAAGCCGAAGCCGCCTACGCACGCTCTGACCTCTTCGACAAACGGCGCGATTTGATGGAGGCCTGGGCACGCGCAACAGCGCCGGCGGATGCCGCATCCAATGTCATCGCAATCTCGAAATAGGTTTCTGTTTGCCGCGCATGCCCCCCCCTCTTAGGAGACCTGCTCACAACTGCCATCGTCAATCGACGCAGATGCAATAGGCGCACAATGCAGGCAGGAGGTGCGGTAGCCCATGCACGAACTTGGTCCGTTAACTCTGCCCGGGTTGCTGTCATTGCGGTGGATGCCGGTGCGGTGCGAGGCCTGCGGCGGGGGGGAGATTGCGCAGTGGGGGGAGAGTTCGGGCAGCATCTCTGAGTAATGCCGCGATCCGCCGTTGGCCGAAGCGGCCAGATTGCATAGCCAGTTCAATCATGTCGGCAACCAACCGATCCTCATCGGCACAGCCTTTCGGGACATTTTGCTGAGTGGAACTATGCTGCCCCCCCAGCACTCGACAGGCTCGGCATTCGGACACATTGAATTGGCAGCGGACATGGTCGATGCAGACGCGACGACGGGCGAGGCTTATTAGTTTCCCTTTGCGGCTTCCGTCAGAATAAGTTAGTTCAGCGTCACGTCCGATACAGCGCCTCTCAGCCGGTCGTTCTCTTTCTGAAGCCGCTTGAGTTAAGTTGTGGTTGATGCCAATTTGAGAACTCGAGAGAAGTCTCATTGCCAGGCCCGTTTACAAGGAGTGCCAACTTAAAATGGACAAGCGGCTTCCACTAAACTTCGTTATCTTTGGCATTCCTGCCAACACATCGGAAGGAATGCCCTTCTGTTGTAGTATCTTGGAAATCGGTTGCTAGTATCGGAGTGGCTTGGTGAGCAAGAATGAAATCCTAATTCACTTGGGAGCGCATAGAACTGGGACGACTTTGTTTCAAAACTACCTCCTTCAAAATCGCGAGAACGCCAGGGACAAGGGATATGACCTCTTCGGTATCGATCGCACGCGGGATGGAATGCTTGATGGATTGTTCAGGCGAGTTGACGATCACTCAATGGAAACCAGAAGGAGAGCTGAAGTTAGCGCCAAGAACCTTCACGCTTGCTTCACAGACGCAAGGCTGCAAGGACGTAAAGTGCTTCTAAGCGAAGAAAACATCTTGGGGGGGACCATGGAAGAAAACTTGCGTGAGTGCGCTGCATACCCCCCCAACGTTTCTGTGCGTCTTGCACGATTTGAAGAGCCTTTTTCATTGGTAAGTCGCTTTTATCTAAGCATCCGAGATACTTGCACCTGGTGGACCTCATGTATTTCCTTCTTAACCACGTACGGCTTGCCTTACCCAAGTCAGGCCACAGTTGACAGAATTGCATCGAGCGAAAGGGGGGGATGGCAGCATGTGATACGGGATATTCGCCGCACCTATCCTGAAACTCCAATTACGATCCGAGAGTTCGGATTTAAGCCCGACAACCCAAAACAGCAGTTGATTAGAGTTTCCGGATGGAAGTACTTTAAAGAAACTCAAAGATACTCTGAGAAATCAAATTTGCGCAGTAGTTTAAGTGAGATTAGGCACGAGCTATTAGCTAGGGGGGGCGAAAGAGACGCCGCTAAGCGAATTGATTCAGGAGGGGGGGCGAGCTTTCCATTTAGTGATCGACAAAGAAGTCAGCTAACGGAGCGCTACTTTAACGATCTTGAGTGGATCAGTAATAACATACGTCCAGGTGATAAGTTTCTTATAGAGACGAAAGCGCCGCTGAGCCCACACTCTCAAGCTGGCGCAGGCTTTGTTCTGGCAACAAAGGACCGAGCGTAATTGGCCATCTCATATGACTAGCCCTTTCCGATATTGGTAACTGGTTGCACATCTGCTCACGGGGGGGGAATGAGCGCGCGCGGCCCCCCCCTGCAAATAGTAGAATTTTGCAGCACTATTTAGGGCGATCCTGCCTTTGCCCAGCAGTTCTTTTTCACAGAGAGGCACAAATCCACTCTTCGACCAGAAAACTTTTCTGATCGTCCGCTCCCCCCCAGATGGAGGCTGAGTCAACACCAACTTTTTGTAGGAGGTCACAACTTGCAAAAAAAACGAAGGGCAAAGAGCATTGATTGTTTCATGTTGGCTCCATCATCTTGTTGTTACTAAAAATACTAGGAGAGATTCTGGATATGGAAACCGGCGGAATGAGAAAGCCCGATTTGGTGTGCATAGGCGTGCAGAAAGCAGGGACAACATGGCTGCACGACGTCTTAGGGGGGGCGCGGCCAGATGTATGGATTCCTCCATTCAAAGAACTGCATTTTTTTTGATCATAAGTTTGTTCCCTCGAATAGGCGATGGACAACTCAGCACGTACATCGAGGAATCAGCCGCGCAAGAAGCACGCACATACGAAACGCTAAGAAAGCAAGCCCAGAATACTTGGATTACCTTGATCGTCTGGGTGAGGCACCAATACTGAATGGGCGTTGGTACCAAACAGTTTTTTTCTCGAGCTGGCAAAGACCAGCTTTGTCTTGATGTCACACCTGAGTACTGTACGATCCCACCTGAAGGCGTCGAGTTCGTCAATGGGTTTTTGAAGTGGGCAAAATTCATCCTTATTGTTCGGTCTCCCGTTGAACGGGCCCTTTCACAAATTCGCATGAATGTTTCGAGGGCAAGCACCAAACCGCAAACCTTTGAAGATTGGAAAAAGCTGGCACTGAGCCCTGAGATTTCTGTTCGAGGGCGCTACTCCTATTTTGTTCCACTATGGGAGAGGACTTTCTCGCCTGACCGTTTGCTGTGCCTTCCATTTGGTCAAATCTCATCCGATCCAGAGGGACTCTTACGTACGATTGAGCGTTTCTGCGGATTGCCTGACGGCCACTACCCCCCCGGAGCTGGAAAAGTAGTTCACAAGACCCACCAAATAACGGTTCCTGAGGAAATTGAAGCAATTATCAAAGAACGTCTGCGAACCGAAGAGCGCTTCGTTGAGAGACACTTTGGGAAAGATTTCTATAACGTGACCTGAGCCCCCCCCGAACCTCCTCCAGTTTTGTATAGAGTCCACTCAAATTAACGACGGGCAGTTGAAGACGAGGTTCACCGACGAACAGATCATCCAGATGATCAAGGACCAGGAACCTGGCGAGCGGACGGCGGATGTGTGCAGGGGGGGCATTGGGATTAGCCATGCCCCCCCATTCTACAAATACAAGAGCAAGTATGGCAGGATGGAACCACAAGAAGTTCCGGCGGACCTATCGCGAGGAGAAGCTTCAGGTACGCCACATGGGGGGGCAGCAGGAAGCGGGCCCGAGGCACCAGAAAGCCGATGATCGTGCCGAATGGCCCAATCCAGCGCTGGTCGCTCAACTTCGTTTCTGACGCGCTGACGGCTGGCCGCTACTTTCGCGTCCTGGCTTTGATGGATGACCACACGCGAGAGAACCTAGAGCTGGTCGCCGACACGTCGCTGTCGGGCTTGCGGGTCACTCGAGAACTGGACCGGGTCATTCCCGAACGAGGCGCACTGGGCACAATCGTTTCGAACAACGGCACTGAATCCACCAGCTTGGCTGTATTGCGATGGGTGCAAGATAGCCGGATCGACTAGCACTATATCGCGCCCGGGAAACCGCAGCAGAACGCCTTCATCGAAAGCTGCATCGGCAAGCTCCGTGATGAATATCTAAACGAAACACTTTGAAGTTCACGGGCCGAAGCCCGCGATACGCCGGAAGAATGTCAGGAGGACTACAACGCCCAAAGACCACATTAGGCGCTCGGAAACCTAACGCCCAGAGATTCTGCAGAGAAAAGAACGATGGACGAACTGGCCGCGTAAGATCATCAAAACTACCCCCCCAAGGGTTCTTCGCCAAGTGGAGGAGAATTGGGGGGGCTCAGGCCATGGAGTCAACCTGCACAAAGGTGCTTCAAGTACAATCACGTCGAGCGTGCCTTGAGTTCTGCTTACAATTACTAGATGTTACGCGAACGGTCGCACTTGTGTCGATCTCTTCGACAGCCGTGATGTACGCACTTTCTAATGCTCTCCGTGTTTCACTGAGCCCAGCTAGCTCAGCAACCTGTGTTAGATCCAGAAGAATTTCAGCAACCCAGCGCTCTTTGCTCATAGTCCTCTCCTTACTTTTCATTATTCTGCCCTAATTTGGTTAACGATACCTTAAAGCGCGCTAGACTCCTTCCCACTTTAAACTATTCTCTGTATCAACTGGTTTGTAGGCGTTGCAGACATCACCTGCGCTAGTGTCTTCCAGAACGCTCCAGACACCATTATGTTGGCGCAACGCGCCAACAAGGAACAATTAAACTGACCCTTTCCGCCTATAGCTGACCTTCGGCATCAACTCAACAAACGGCAGGCGTGAGTGCTTCGGCAGAGGCCTCATTTTGTTGCTCCTCGCATCTTCATGCTAAGGTTGTCGCATGCGGCAAATGGGGGGGAAAGCTGCTTCGGAGGAGTGAGTTGGTTGTTAATGATTTGGTTATCGGTTTGACTTAATTACCTCATCTGTTCCCAAATCCTGACTGTTTCACTGCGCAGCATCATCTCATCTGACATCGAGGACGAGGAAGCTTGCCCATGCTTTTTCTTCAAGATGAGTGGAGCGAGTTCAACGAAGACATCACGTAAAGAGTGCACTAAAAGCATGCATTAAAGTCTACGTAACATTGGCTTGACCGGTCACGCAGCAAAGAACACGATACCTCAGGAGTTTGTGGAGTATCGGTTCATGATGTATCTGTTGTTGGCTATGTTGGGGGGGCTAGCCGGAGCTGCTTTCGTCGGGATGGATGGCGAGGTGCATGGCAGCGATGACGATAACGACGACCATTCTACTGGAATTGACAAGACAGATGAAGATGCATCTGGCAACAGCGTCTCAGACGTTTCCTTTTTGGGAGCAGATGATGACGATGAGTTCAATGGAGGGGGGGCGAATGATGACCTTATTTTTGGTGGTGGAGGCAACGATACACTAGGAGGCGGTTCATCGGGCGCGACGTAATTCATGGTGAGGATGGAGATGACACGCTGTACGGCTTTGAGATTTCTGACACCTCGTTGACAGATGGATATGCGGACACGCTAGATGGGGGGGGCAGGTGATGACCATTTGTACCTTGGTGCTGATGGAGACGTCGGCGTGGGTGGTTTGGGAGCCGATTCCTTTGTTCTAAGATTTAACTCCACAGACACTCCTGAAAATGAGGTCGCGCCCATTCCACCAACAATAACCGACTTTGACGCATCTGAAGACCAGATCGTAGTCGAGTGGGTTGGGGGGGAAAGCAGCGATTTTTCCGAAAGCACATCATCAAGCCTTAGATTTGTTGAGTGGGAAGGCGATGAGGTCGGTGCAGACCTTTATCTAGGGGGGGATACGTTACTTGCTCACGTCGCCAATGCTCAAGATGGAGACACGAGCGCAGTTTCCCTCCATCTTCGGATAGACGGGACCGCAAGTGCGGACGAGATTGATTTGAGCGGTCCATCTGATCTTCAGCTTTTGGGGGGGCATGATGGGGGGGATGATGAGTTGTCTCTAACTGCTGGCCACGAAGATTTGGAAGGGAACCTCGAAGGCTTCTACCTTGATGGTGGTGACGGAAACGACACCCTCGAGTTTTCAGGAAAAGAACGGCCCACGTTGGAGGGACCCGAAGTCGTCTCTTCAATCGTCGGCAGCGTCGAAGGCGGGGGGGCTGGTAACGACAACATTAGCATAGAAGTGGCCTCAAGTTCCTATGTCAGCGGCGGAGATGGAAACGACACGGTAGTAGTTGGTGACCACTGTGATGATACCACTGTTGACCTCGGGAATGGAGACGATGTCATCCATGTGGACCGCGGATCAACCACTATTACTACAGGAGATGGCGAAGACACAATATGTTTGGAAATTGCCGGAGAAACATATGATAGCTATTTGAGCGGAGAAGAGTATGAGATTTGGGGGGGCACGGAGCCTGTTGAGATTGTTGACTTTGACCCAGAAGAAGACCTCTTAGTACTGTCGGGTGTATATGATATTTCAATTAGAGTTGAACCTTGGCCTGATGGTTTGGGAGCCGATATTGTCGGGCAAAACGAGGAAGGCGACACCGTTCTGGTTAGAGTGCAAGGAGGCGTCGAACTCAACGTAGATGACCTAGTAATTAAATAGGTTTGGGCGCTTCCTGAACGACCTCACCTTAGCTAAACCGACGGCGCTCCCTGACAACAACGTTAAAGGTGTCACGGGGGGGCAACCAACCGCCATGTGCGGTGTTCAAGTGCACGAGTTCCAGAGCAGGCTTTCACGACGATGAGATGCTGGATGAGTTCTTTAGCACGCTGCGCGTGGATGCCTATTTCGGCTACAACTGGCTGTCCCAGGAAAACCGAGAAGGTGGCCTAGGCGCGCTGTCCTATTGCTGGCCTCACGTACGTCGGAAGTTCCCGGAACTGGTCACGGCCGGCAAGCAGGAATGCGCATAGCACTTCCTTGATCAGATCGACGTACTGCTCGAGATCGAGCAGCGGATAGGTGGATAGTCTGGCGGGAGGTGAAGCTCACACCGACCAGCTCTCAATAAAATCTGCGCTGTAGTTCCGATCTGGGGGGGTCAAAGATCTTAAGTTCAGAGAAGCTGACCGCAGCCGACCTGGAAGAGCGCTCTACGGTTCTGCTAGGCGCTTTCTTTCCCCCCCACCTTCCACGCCACTCACGGAGTGTCGACGGATCGAGCTGAAGGTTTCCAAATCCTCTGCCAAGGTCAACCCTCCGGTATTCTACTCAGAGCAAATGAACTCCTTGAAGTCGCCTGGTCAGATGCGGCGCCCGTCCGTCCACTCCAACACGTACGTTGAACCCAAATACGGAGAAGGTTTCAGGATAGGGGGGGGCTGTGGTGGACGAAGTGGCGGGGGGGGACAGATCAGACACCTCGGGGGGGCCTCTCTAGTGATGTGAGGCCATTTATACGGGCTGAGAACTTGCCAGTCCCGGAGGAAAGGAGATGTTGTTTGCAACGCTTACGTTCTTCAGGCTACAGGAGGACCTCCCAGAACAACTCACCAACGCCCCCCCCACCCATAGGAAAATCCCCCCCCGACATACTCCCAGGCTTCAGAACAAATTGAACGTATTTCATGCATCGACTGCGGTGCATTCAGAACATCGTTCGCGAAATTGGGGGGGTGGTAAAACTCAGCTTCGTTAGGGCCATCGTTGTTATAAGACTCATCAATCTTGAAGGTTGACCCATTGTCGTCGCCGGAGCGCAGTAGTTGGTAAAGGAACTCGAGAGAACTGTTCGAACTGATTTCATTAGCCTCTTCGGCACGGTCATTGTTCTTGTAGTCGCATATAGTTAAATCAAGCATTTTCGGGCTCTCTTCCACTTCCGTGACGAGAGTTGCATCCAGCTTCGGTTCCATAATAGCGGCATCTAGCACCGACATTACCTGTTCAGATGAGAGACCCAGAAAGGTGATGGAAACACTTCCACCAAACTCAACCTTAGTATCATCGGCTGCGGTAGTCAGAGAAAACTCACCATTTAGAAGTTTTTCAAATAAGTCAGGGGGGGAGAATACAAGCTGGTCTTTTCCAACCAAAAAGCCCGAAACAGTATCGTGGTCTGATTCCAGAGAGAAATAGAACTCTGAACTCCACGGACCACTCAAAATGTAGTCGTTTCCTGCGCCGCCATCTACGAAGTTTCCTTTTCCGAGAACTTGGATACGATCGTCACCTGCACCACCGAAGATTTGGTTGGAGTCACCGAAACCAATGTAGGTGTCCTCCCCCCCCGAACCCAAATAAGACACAATCTGCGAGGAGCCGTTTTCAAAGAAGCGATCATCCCCCCCGGCACCGCCTCAATCGTTAACCCGTTTGAGAAAACGACATTCATTCTGTCGTCATGCGAGGATCCAACAAAACGCTCGATATTCGTAATTGTGTCCTGCCCTTCCTCGGTTTCCACAAGGCCCTCTTGGAACCAGAAATTCACACCGTTGTCGCTACCCTCATAGCTAAGGGTGTCTTTACCCATGCCGCCATCCAAGATGTTGCTTCCCCCCCCAAACCCAGCCAGAAGCAAATCGTCGCCTGCGCCGCCCTGAAGTTCGTCGCTCCCTGCTCCAGCAATGATCGTATCATTGCCTCCGTTGCCGATTAAGATGTCGTCCCCCCCATGGTTGCCTTCGAGCAAATCATCCGAAGTCCCTCCGACTAATGTATCATTTTCATCTGAGCCCCCCCAAAGGTGTAGAAAGCCATTTCCTGGATTCTCACGAGCAACGATAATCCGAACGGTCTCGTGCGGATTATTGAACGTCACTGTGAGACTATTCTCTACAACTTCAACAGGCTCCCGAGTAATGACCGTTCTGGTGTTGCCCGCTTCATCGGTGACCGTCGATACACGCTCCAGCCATGCAAACGCGACGTTACCAAAGTTGTTCAGATCGATTGTCTCTGAGAGTGCAGAACCGTTCGAAGCAACAAAAATCACTCCCTTTGCATCATCTTGGAATGCATAAACAAAATGGTCTACGTCTCTGTTCGCGTCCATTGTATCAGTAATGATTTGGGTAGTACCACCAAGCGACTCTGCCATCAGGCGAAGTACTTCTGCATATGGCGAGTAGAGATACTCGCCGCCACTCACGTCAACTGCATTCGTCGCGAACCCATCCCAAGCACCGATACCCCCCCACAAAGCAGCATAGTCCACACCCAACTCAAAAAAAAGCTCGAAAATAGTGACAACGCTGCCGCGCCTGCGGGCAGGGTATGAGAAACTCCATTGTATCCTTCAACGCCATTGCTAGTCGCGCTCCACGCTGACGCATATACTTCGATGACTGAACTATCTCCCCCCCCGAGACTATCAATCACCTCAAGTAGCTCAGATATTCCCGTTAGAATTGTCCACTCGGACTCTAGATCACTTACTCGCTCAACCGTTGCATCAAGCCCAATGTGGATTGTGTCAATAACGTCAATGTTTGTCAGAAGGTATTCTGCGCCTTCATCACTGAGGTTCTCAAGAACCTCGTTGACGAAGTTCTTTCCGTGCGCCTGCATCGAGACCTTAAAGTCAACCCCCCCCGGAAAGTCACTTCGAAACTGATCAATAGCACTGAGGCAACCCTGGACAAAAGCTGAGTAGCTGTCCAGGTCGTTATTAGAATCTTTCGATGCGTAGTTAGCGTTCCAGCCGAAAAAAAATCTTCGTTCCCAAGCTCTATCAACATTGGCTCTGGAAGCACTCCATCATTGTACTTCCCGTTGATAAACAGGTCCTTAAGGAACGAGTAAACATCTTCTTTCAATCGTTCCAACTGCACATGCTCTTCTGCAACAAAAGGCCTCAAGCTTCCGTCACCTTCAGGGTCTCTATTCACTGGCGGCTTTAGGTACTGAAACTCCGGGAGCACAAGCGCAAAAGGCACCCCCCCGATTTCATATGCATGGGCTAGGCTGTCGGACAGCCCCCCCATTCTTCCCGTCGCTCCCCCCCCGTCGCGGGGGGGTCAACCAACAAGTTGGGATGCACAAGATCCGGGTAGGAAAGACTAAATGCTGGCGTTAAGCTATCAAGCAATTCCTGCGTGATCTTTTCTCCAACCTGGAGTTCGACACCAGTATCCGGGTGGACAAATACACTGCTCCCACCATTAAGCTTGTTGTGCTGGAACCCCCCCCATGAACCATCGCCCTTTTCCCTAGCAAACCCGTCAGGCATTTCCCCCCCGTCTGGATACCTAACAAACCCGATGGAGAGCATGTCGCTGGCTTTCGTGAATAGGTCAGAGTACGCGATTCCTCCAACCTCTCCACCCGTGCTTAGATTTATGGCTCCAAATAGGTGAGGAGAAATGGGGGGGTCGTTGACTTCTCCACTCAACGGATTCAGGACGAAATTATGGCTTCCAAAATCAATCATCGTTCCCATTGCACTTCTCCAAACTCATGCTGATGCCCAAAAAAAAGTCGGCTGAGAACACGGCGAAAAAAAACGACAAAAATTGCGGCACTAAGTGGCCTAAAGGAACAATTTTTTTTGTTTTTTTTGATCCATAGTGCCTGTGATATTGAAAAGCTGAGTGGCGGGAGCGAAACTGTTTCTGGCTTCGCTTGGGGGGGCGAACGTGATCAAGCTGTTTCTTTGGATAACTGCGAAGCTAGGGGGGGATTGTTTTTTGGTACTGAGGCCTTGGAAGTGCTTCGACCGTCGCCTTCAGGATTTGTTCGCGCGGGAAATGAAACAGCGCACTTCAGAACGAGGCGCACCGGGCTCTGTCCGTTTCCGAAAACTGAATGAAATGCACAAGCGGTAAGTCTCAGCCCCCCCTAATCCTCAGGCGGATTGCCTTCACACAAACAGCGTGTGTATTTCATCAGTGATTCGGAAGCTGAAACCAAGAGCTGCAATTACCTTCTTCTGAGGCAAGCAATACTCTATGGCCGCTAGGTTTAACCACCACTACATCTAGCGACCGCGCGCACTACCTATAGAAGAAACGCAGCATATTTCTACACGTTAACATACCATTAACTATGTAGGCCTCTCATGCTGCCACCAACTAGAGTGTGTGTTTCTTTGGGAAGAAAACGGTATGAAGATCAAAGACGCGCCAGCGGGCAAGTCGCTGGAACAGGAATGGGTTGCGGACCTGCAATCTGATTCCGTCAAACCCGGCTCAATTGCCGAAATGATCACGCGATTTGCGCTGGAGGAGGTCGGCAAACTACCTGCCAACTATCCCAAAGGACGTAAGGAACCGGAGGCAGCATAAACGTCGCAGGCAAAAATCCGCGATCCGCTCTCCGATCCGGGTGCTTGTTAACTGACCATTAACGAATGTGGCCGATTTATGACCCAATGCTAAACGGGGGGGAGTAAACATATGAGCCACCAGCCTGCCGACGCCCAAGCAAAGCTTCAGCAAATCGCGCTGTCTCTGACAAACATCACGTTCGCGATCGACACGATCCTGGACGCGGAAGCCGACGCGATCAGCCCCCCCGCACTGCACCGAGCTTGAACATGATCCGCGACTACACCGAGGCGAGCTCTGAGCAGATCTACGGCCAGGGCGCCCCCCCAAAGCCACCTATGGATGGCGTGATGAATTTCGGCCAGGTTGCGACGGCGATTGCTGCGTTCAAGTCGATGGCGGCATAGCAACCAGCCATTCGCGCTGAAGAGGAATCTAGCTTAGTCCTATTGGGCGGGATGCAAGTCACCCAAATTGTGGTTACTTGGGCAAACCTTCTCCCCCCCTTTCTACACCCTACTTGGCTGGTATTCACTCCGAATTGCTGTCGACACTGATCTGCGCGGCGCTCCTCGCGCCTCCACCTCTAAGAGAGTGGAAGTCTCTTTCCCCCCCCGGTGTCAATCGGGAGTGTTTTTTTGTCCACATTCACTGATTGGTAAGCTTTTTCAACAAATTGTATGGGCATCGAGCGGTCACTAAACTTATCAACATATCCATCAAACTGACCGAACCTAAGCATCATACCGCGTGGATGCAGATTCTCGCGCAAACGAAAAGAAGTGCGTGCCCGGCCCCCCCTGGCCGGGCTATGCATGTCTGATCCCCCCCCACCTCTAGGTTCAAACAGATGTAAATTCCCTACAATTCAAATCCTTAATGGAAAGACATAGCCAATTAGCTGGTAACGCCAGTTGCAAAATCAGCATTCCATCAAGTGAGCGGAATTTAACGAAAACCCTAGTCCCCCCCACGCACCTTAAGGCGCTGGGGGGGGATCACAAAATGGAGTTCGCGTTCGAGTTCTGCTCAACAGTCCCAATGCTGATTGTTCGCCATTCGGGGGGGACTGTCACCAAAAAGGATGGCCAAACATACATTTCGGCCATGCTTGAGCATCCTGGGCGCAAGAATTGTCGCTACCAACCAAACGACTTTTCTAGTAGAGCAGATCGACCTGGACTTTCTTATAGTCTGGGCTGTTTCCGAAGCCGCAAAGAAATTGTACCCGCCAACCAGCGTAAGTGGCCTTCTATGTTCCTTCCGATATCAGATTCGGCTTTACCCGCATGTACTGTTCATTAATGGAGGGGGGGACATCCTTCGCTGAGTTCGACGCGTTTCACTGTGTTCAGGAAGTCTGGCACTGTTTTGGGGGGGTGCCCTAATCGAAAGAGTGGAGCGTCAATCTGGCTCTGTTGCATGATGCAATTCTTGCCCTGTCAGCGTAGTTGGCTCCGATAAAATTGTGAGTCCAGAAAAAGAAACGGGTTGCTCGGATCTGCAACGTGATCCAGGCCCGATACCGTCACAGTCTGAAGTCGAGATCCTTTGGGGGGGCGTGACCGCGCCGCGCCCGCTTATGTAGCGCCGAACACGCCGCACTGGCGGAGTGGGCGCAGGAGTTGCTGGATGTTCTAGGACGGTAAACTAACTTGTAACTCGCCACAAGAAGTGACCTGACCGCCAGGACGGTTCGACAAGAACATGCGGTCAACCAGGCGTGGCTTGCTGCGCATGGTTGGACTTGATTGTATCCTAGGCGGATTGCGGACTTTCGCTGCCGTGTACTCGAATGTCTGCTATGCGCAGACTAAGCTGCCACTTGAAAGCCTAACGAAGAAGGGTTGCTAGAAAAAAAATCCCTACATACCAAGTATTGGAAGAGTTGTTCATTGCGATTACATCTCAACCAAGTCTTCTTGTCTCTTGATCGCCGTATTGTACTTCGCTGACGTCGACGATACGGAAAGAGAGGTCACTGGGGGGGTCAACGTCATACTCAAAATAAAAATCTGCGATAGTCTGCCCGTCGATCGAAACTGTGACAACTTTCACTGGGCCAAATGGATCGTATTGGCCCGCGCCGATTTCGATATCCGAGATGTCCAATGTGGTGCCCTCCTCATCAATGATAACGATCTCGTCGCCTGAGTCTGGACGATAGTCGAGGACTATGATGCCTTCGCTGTTTTCAGACAGGTAGATCGTATCGTTACCACCCTCGAATAAAGTCAGAGTATCCCCCCCACTAGAAGTGTAGTACTCGTCATCACCAGCCCCCCCTCCATCGAGTAGGTCAGCTCCGACACCGCCAACCAGAACGTCGTTTCCCTCACCTCCAGTCAGAAAATCATCACCCTCGCCCCCCCCTAATAGGACGTCGTCCCCCCCTTCCAATCCTTCAAGGTAATCATCTCCTTCGCCACCCTCTAGGTGATCATTCCCTTCTTTTCCCAACAGTCTGTCATCATCCGATCCGCCTGAGAGGAAGTCTTCACCGTGCCCTCCGTTTAGGAAGTCCGCGCCATTCCCGCCCAACAGTTCATCGTTGCCGGCGCCACCGAACAAGATGTCTGCGCCTTCGTCGGCTACCAGTTTATCGTCTCCAGCGTTGCCCGACAGGGTGTCGTCACCGGTGCCGCCCAGCAACAAGTCATTTCCACCATTCCCCCCCGACAGACTGTCATCCCCCCCGCCGTGACCTGAAATCACGTCACGAGCATCAGAACCTTCGAGAGTGTCGTCTTCTTCGCTCCCTTCGATATAGTTGGCCTCGCTTCCAGAAAATAATGCAAGACCCAGTAACGGAAAAAGTAGGAGGGCCAAAAGTTCCATCAGAAGCTCTCAGCCTCAAGGTTGAGGTAGAAATGAATGCTCTCGCCATGCGCGAACATGACCATAAGTTGAACCAATATGCAATGCGACAAGTATACAGTTTTGGTCTGGAGGATTAGCATTTCTCAACCGACCCTTGATCCGAATTCCAAACAACGCGTAGCACTAAGCAATATGGGCTCGTCTCGGCCATTCGCTGCGGCACGCTCAGAGGCTAGTTTTGCGGGACAAAAATTCTGGGAGTAATTTGCACCCTGCACGTACTTTAAGCCATGCCTCCTGAGCTTTGAAGTACCGCGTGCAAGTCTTTATACGGCTACACTATTGTGTTGCCTCCTAGGCTTATCTGCACCTCTTTAGCTGAGGCGACGACGCGCAGATGAGTGTCGCTGACCTTAAAGCGCCAGCAGATGCAGTCGGCTTCGACCAGATCGAGACGCCAGTTAGCCGGAGCAGCACTTTCCTGCCTTTGCTCCATCCACAACGCCAAGGCCTCTGGGAGGTGAAAGCGCCTGTTGAGCGCTGCTATTTCGTTTCCGGCAGATTTGGAGACCTTGCCCAGAATGCGCGTTGTTCGGACGGTGCGCTTGCGGATTACGCGTTTTATCGCCCGCTCACAGCGGCATTTTGAAGCGACAAAATAGAGCAGGCTGGTAATGAGGCCACGCGGAGCGTTAGAAGAATAGCTATTAAAATCAATCTCATGTTCAAGCAAACTGTCCGGGTCGCCTGTGGATTCAAAGACAGAAAGTTGTCTTTTCCGAGTTCCGCAATAAAGCTCGATCGCCGCTTATTGTTGTCAGCACACCAATTCTCTTGGGACGACGGGTCTTGGCGGCTCCTGCGCGCAAACACTCTGCAGGTAGCAGGTGCGCGCCTTCAGTGAATAGACTGAGGGCTGCCTTTGCTACCGGATCAGCGGCAGCAACGGCCTTTACCGCCGCCTCAAATGTGTCTTCGGAGACGAACAGCGCCAACATAATGGTGCCCGGGCGTTCTGGAAGACGCTGGCGCAGGCGCTGTTTGCAACGCTTACACAATATGCCCATGATTACCGGGAGCGTTCCGAAAGAGTGGGTGGACGCGGCAGCACATGGAACGGTAGGCCGCCGCGCCGCAAACAAGCCCCCCCGAGGGGGGCAACTCATTACCCTGCCAGAATAGCACGCTAGGCTTACCTTTCGGTTACCACAAGGTCGCCTCGATCAGATACCAGATTGACCGCGCAAAGGTAGCCAACAAAACGCCCCCCCCTACCCCCCCGATGATCAAAATGCGGCCTAACCGAGTCAACGTTGAAGGGCGACGATTGTCATTTCCTGGACGTTTCATTCTCCGCTCCGCATTTGGATTTGTCACCGCCGCAACGAGGTACGCCCGACAAAACCTGCATTGCGACCAAAAAGCTTGCGTGTGTGCAGCTTGGGACTTCGCGTCGAACAGCGTTTCCCTCTTGGTCACGCATAACTACCTGCCCCCCACCTTGTAGAATGGACACCTTGTCGACATATCAAATTCTCCCCCCCCGGCTGCGATAAAGCGCAAACGCGGAAAGCAATCAACACTTCGAATGGAAAAAGGGGGGGGCTTGCGTGCCCCCCCGGCTTCGAGGGGGGGTGGGGGGGTGGAGTGATCAGCCGGGGGGGCACAGATGCAAGGGCGTAAAGGAACGATGTTAGGCGCCCTTAACCAATGCTTAGGAAGCAAAAGTTAACAGCCAGTTAACCATGCTCCGGCGGAAAAAACTGTGTTCAGGATGGCACAGTTAGGCTGTATTTGCGGCCGCGGTGCCAACGTCACAAATCTTGGAAGTATCGGTCCACCCGCCGCCAGAAATGCAGGAGATCTCGTGCAAGCGGTGGCTTTCGGCGCATACATTCAACAGCATAGACATCTGCCGCAAGCACTGCTGCCAGCCGATAGACTCGGGCAGCAACGGCGCCGTTCTCATTTTCAACGTCTTGGGAAAGGTTGTCCTCAATGATTGATGCTGCAGAGGTCAGGGAATAGATGATCAAAAGAGCTGGCTCGGATGGCCATCTCAAGCACATCCGGCGCACGAGCGTTCGCCGATGTTCATTGCTGCCAGACAGCAGTTCCTCCAGCGCGCACTCGATCATCTCATCGATCGGTGTTTCGCGTGCCAAAATGTCACCCACCGCTTCTCACAATAGAAGCCCCCCCGTCAGCGATTATACCAGAACCCACAAATGCTGGCGAATTGTTCCGCCCCCCCCAGCAGTTTGGGGGGGACACCCCCCCCAACCGAAGTCGGGGGGGGTGCCGGTTGAAACAGCCACGGGGGGGCGATTGTGGGTCTGCTCCATCCGGGCAACTGGTTACAAGAAACGCGAAGCGTCCACACCCTGTCTAATTGTTGGTTAGGCAGTGATTGGCCGAATGCCCTGGGCTTGTGCTACGGCACCTATTTACGAGGATCCAAAAATGGTTAACCCAATGTTAACAATTCTGCTTACGCAAGTATTAGGGCAAAGTAGTTTCGTTCGCCCTAGTAATCATGCCCCCCCGGCTGTGTGTCACACCATTGTCAGCCGGAGCCAGTTTCCAAGGCCCGGCTATGCTGACTCTCACGAACGCCACCAGCAAGCCCACCTCCCTTCGCAAGGTCGCGAGACACAATGTTGCGAGCCGGGATGCTGCCTCTCGGCGTCCTTGGGATGGGTACTCAGCATGTGCACTAGGCAGTTCTCGAGTAACCTTTCGGCAACCTTTGCAACCTACAACGAAGCTGAAGGCAATTGCCCGAAACGGCGTGTTAGGGCGCTACTTGCTTTTCCTGTTTGTAGTGCCCGCCGGCGCGATGACACTGTCCTACCGTTGTCGCGTCGGCTTCAGTTATCAGACAGCTTGACGGGCACCGCGCGGAACACGTCGAGTGTAACTGTTTGATTTTTGGTGAGAATACCCCCCTCATCGCGAGATACTATTTGGCAGTAGATGTTAGGTTAATAGAACCCACAGAAAGCCCGGCGGCAAGTACCGCTGTTAGCCGTTACGTAAGAGCAGCCAGATTGGTTTTCTCATCACCACCGCCCCCCCGGGAAAGGTTGTCTTCAATGATTGAAGCGGCGGAGGTTGGGAAAAAAATCGAAAGCGCAGGTTCGGATGGCCATCTCGGGCACATCCAGCGCACGAGCATTCGCCGTTGTTCTTAATTGCCTGACAGTAGTTCCTCCAGCGCACGCTCGATTATTTGGTCAATCAGCGTATCGCGTGCCAAAATCTCACCCACTGCTTCTCACAATAGAGGCCCCCCCCTAAGGGAACCGAAGTAGAACGTTGGAAAACCGGCATTTCTCGGCGAAACACAAGTCAAATCGCCGACAGGTGAATCCATTCGACGGGCGGCCCGATGGATACGTATGACCTAAGATAACAGCGTGACCGCACCGCAGAGAATGACAACCCAAATTCCAATCCCAACGGCGATCAGGATCAGCATTGTGACCGTGTGTTTCGGATCCTCAAGCCTCAATCCGATGTCTCCAAAGCCCCCCCCAGAACCATATTACAATAAATGGAGAGAGAAACGACACTCCTTTGGCCTAGCTTTTGTGTTCGCCCCCCCGGAAGAGCACTTCATAGTATCAAAATATATGCTCAATCCACCCTTTGATACTTCACAGCAGCCTTTTGACTAGCTTGATGGCGGGCATTTCTCCTGCTCCAATTCAAAGCGTGGCGTATCAACAAAAGCGAGGGAACACGCCGAAATTGTACGATCGGCAGTTATCGGCGCCCCCCCTCCGTTTCCAAATATAGCGGTGGAACGGTTCAGATGAGCAGGCTCAGCCCCCCCGTGGCGACTGGCTGCGCCGAGTGGCCACCATGCATTCCGGTCGGCGCGGTCTTGCCCCCCCGATCATGTGCCGGCCCTCTTGCTTGAGGCGTTTCCCGGCAGCGTGGTGCCCACCGTGCTTCACGACGCACTAAATGGGTATTACTTCGCGGTAATCTTGGCGGAGGAGACCGGCGAACGGCAGATCGGTGTGATCTCGCCCAGCCGGGAGGTGGAAGGCGCATCCGAGAATAGGATCCCCCCCGCACGCAGTAGACAGGCGTACAAAAGGGAGCAAAAATAACGCAAAGTCGGCTAGAATGCGTTTTGGCTTGTCTGGCAATCACCCAAAACACTTGGATTGATGCGGAAACTGGATTTTGATTGAAAGTAATGCCGCTAAGTGAACCCTCACACCTTGTAGCGAACAGGTGCGAACACCATTTATGGCCAGTCACACTAGGCAGGACACATTTTATGGCATCGCTTAGCGGATTTATTCGGAAGTCTCCCTCAGTTCGGCTGCAGCAGTTCCTTGAGGCACGGGGGGGCATGGAGGCACCCGCGGATTTCGATTGGACGAGTAAAGGGCGTGGGACAGCGTTTGTACAGTCTCTCGAAGGACTGCTGAAAGAGTTGCCTGACGCCCGACAGGACGCTGTGAAGGCAGAGTTGGAACTTCTGGCCAGCCTAGCGGATGGCAATGGCATGACCGGCGCGGTGCAGGTTTGCGCTGGGCAGGGAATTGATCTGGAGGGGGGGCTGGAAGGCGTTGAAGACGTCCTCTTGATGTTGGCATTGCAACACCCCCCCCGCATGATCGACCGTGTGAATGTTCAGGCATCGCTTATGCGAAGGCATGGCGGTAAACAATGGGCGCGGTTTCAGTTCCCGGACGATGGGAAACTCTGGGCGCTTGATCAACGAAGCGCCCGTGATGGGTTTCTAAAGGACACAGTGGACATCCTTGGCCTGCCCAGTCATCGAAAACGTGAGGCCGACTGGTATCAGTCAATCCGAGTTGATCCTCTCACTGGCACCGAAACCACACTGACCCAAGCCACGATCTACATCGAGGAACATGCCCAAAGCGAATTGGCGTTTGGTGAGAAGAGTCTCGAACGACAAACTGTGCAAAAGGTTCTTGAGGTCGGCATTGCCTGTGATCCCATTGAGCGGATCGTCGAGATTTGTGCCAAGGGAGGCAGAGGCTTCGCGACAAGTACCTTCATTCTTTCGCAGAGAACTTCGCGCCCAAGTCCGAAGCACCCGTCGAGATCCCCCCCCGCCGCGATGTTTTACTGGATGTTTTTTGCCAAGAACCCGCGCTGGAGACCGTTCCGTCGGATGGCGTAGAACGCGTAGAGGTTTCGTCGATTTCGTTCCGCTCATCCGATGGCGGATTTCTTAGGGCAGAGAAACGTGGCGACAACGAAACACTGTATCAGTTTCTGGATCGTCGATTTGGCGCGACCTCTCCTCTGAAAGCAGGGGGGGGTGGCAAATCTTGTCGGTGACGCTTCGCATATTCCTGTCTGCGCGCGATGGAAAGCGCAAACGCACCCTTACAGCGACCCTCAGCGCCCCCCCTAATACCACGAGCTTGCCGAACAAGACCGAAAGTGACCGACAGTTTGTCTATGACTTGCTGGAGCGCTGGGAACTGCTAACACCAGCGCCAGCCAGTGCAGACCCGCTTGAGGTAGTGGAGTGACCGCGCTTGCACTGCTTTGCGAGATCATTGCCACGGGCGGTAAGATTTCAGCCGATTTTTACCGTAGTGACCGTGCCTACGCACTCCTCCAACGCTATGGCCTTTTACGAGAAGCTGGGGGGGTTGTGGAAACGGTAGTATGCGGCACCTGCGACGAAGCGCATTCCGCACCGGTCATTTTTGAGGATGGCCAATACGGCTACTACTGCCCGAAGACTGGAGAATGCCGATTTCCTTAGCAATATCAAAGGAACTAGGTCCCACCCGCGCGCGCGCCACCTTACAAAAATCAACAAGTTACGACCAATGTGTCCCACGAATTGAGTTACTTCACTCTCACAAACTTATCCGGATGGAAACACAAACCATTCTACAACAAAGATTTACAGTGGGCAGTTTAGTCACATCTCCCATAGCGTCCCGATACAGATGAAGCGTTGCCAAAAATGCCGTCGCACTCCTCTTCCTTCAGCCTGCTGTCGTCCAAGAGTTCCTGGTTTCGCCCAATGTCGGCATTCGCATTTCCGGCAGTCCCCCCCTACAGGTTCGCCGTAGGCTGAAACGGTTGTCGGAAGGTTCTCCGAAACTGCCTAGCACATGATGACCACTCATACCGTGGACGCCGAAAGGCAGCATCTCGGCTAGCAACACCGTGTCTCGCGCGACCTTACGAATGGAGGTGGGCCTGCTGCTGGCGCTCTTGTGGATCAGCATAGCGGGACCATGGGAACTGGCCCCCCCGGCTGACGATGGTGGGACACACAGCCGGGGGGGCATGGTTGCCAGGGCGAACGAAACTACGTTTGCCCTAGTATTTGCCTAAACAGAATTGGTTAACGCTGAGTTAACCGTTTTTCCATCTCCGGACATAGATGCTATTGCACAGCCTATCGGCCAATCGCTGCCTACCCAACATTTAGACAGGGTGTGGGCGCGTCGCGATTTGTGTACCCAATCGCCCGGATGGAGCAGACCCACAATCGCCCCCCCGTGGCTGTTTCAACCAACACCCCCCCTGACTTCGGTCGGGGGGGGTGCTCCCAATCGCTGAGGCGGAACAGTTCGCCAGATTTGGCGGTTTCTGCTATGGTTGCCGACGGGGGGGCTTCTGTTTTGAGAAGCAGTGGGTGACATTTTGGCACGCAATACGCCGATCGACGATATGATCGAGTATGCGTTGGAGGAACTGCTGTCAGGCAGTGATGATCAACGGCGCTCGCTCGTACGCCGGATGTGTCTGAGATGGCCGTCCGAACCCGCCCTGTCTATCATTTTTTCACTCACCTCTACTGCATCAATCATCGAGGATAACCTTTCTGAGAACGGCGATGACGAGAAAGGTAGTGTGGCTGCTTTAACCTATCGGCTCGCAGCTGTGCTTGCTGCGGATGTCTATGCTGTTGAATGTATGCGCCGAAAGCTCCCCCCCCTTGCACGAGACCTCCTGCACTTCTGGCGGCGAGTGGACAGGTGCTTCCAAGGATTATGAGGCTGACTTGCCGAGCAAACGAAGGCTCTCTGGTTCCGGAGGAAACATGTCCACTTCCCTTGTGGCATTGACCACATTTTGAGACAGCAGTCTTGAATACCCACACAATCCAAAACACTAGGCCTGCGGCTCGTTCCACGATGTCCTGTTGTCTATCACGATGTCATCGGTTTCAATCCCAGTGTCTCCGTGCACTCTTGCAACAATTGTCCCATCCACAATCACATTTACGCCAACTCCGTCTGCCCAGGGTTGAATCTCCACACTGGAGTGTGCGTTTCATCAGTTTGATACACGGCCAGAGTGTCCTCAGACGGATCAAAGTCGAGGATTTCGGCTGGCGCGTCAGAGGTTGAAGGACCAAGTAGGAAGGTATCGGTGCCCTCACCGCCGGTTGCCGAGTTTTCTGCTCCCAAGCGGAAATAGTCATCTCCGGCACCTCCAAAGAGCTGGTGCTGTCCGGGTGCCGAATAAAATCTGTCGTCGCCATCCCCCCCCATAAGCAAGATCTGTACCCCCCCCTTGGACAGAAACGATCTTGTCATTCCCCCCCTCGCCACCATAGATCGTGTTTGTATCGATGCCGCCGTAGAGAAAGTCGTCCCCCCCATCCCCCCCACCATACAGGGTATCGTCACCGTCATGCCCTGTTAGCCGGTCCGTACCGGCATTGCCACTCAGCAGGTCATCACCCGCACCGCCGGATAAATCATCTCGCCCATCTCCGCCGTACAAAACGTCATCACCGGAGTTCCCGGCCACAACATCATCTCCAAAACCGCCGTACTGAATGTCATTACCATCGCCACCGAGAACTCTGTCGTCGCCAAGGCCACCATAGAGTTCATCGTCTCCGTCCCCCCCGCCCATAACCCAGTCGTCACCCTCCCCCCCTCCTAGGATGAGGTCCGCACCACCGTTCCCGTTAAGACTGTCCTTGCCGCCATGGCCTCGGATGGTTTCAGCTTCGTCTGACCCGTTATAACCTTCATCGTCGTCAGTACCTTCAAACCTGTTTGGCTGGTCATCAGGCTCTGTATCTCCCGAGTGGTCACCGAGAATTAGGGCCATTCCAGCCAATGGGATCAAAAGAAGAAGAACGGCTGACATTGGATTTACTCAAAGAAGTTGGATTGCTCTCTCGCCGGTAGAGTAGGCATCATTTCTAAACCGTTACAAGTAAAGACATTGCGTCAAATTGACTTCGTTATAGAAGCTCTATTCAGATCGTTCCACTCTCACAGCTCACCCTTCAGTATTTCCACCAGCTCTTGTACCCACTTCGCAAGGGCGGCATGCTTGGCGCTACATGCGCGGGCAGCGGCACGGTCACGGGCCCAATGGATCTCGACCTCGGCCTGCATCAGCGCGCGGCCCGGATCACGTTGCAGATCCGCGCATGGCGCCGTCAATACCGAGGACGGGGGGGCTGGAACCTCGACCTTAGCGGCTGAAAACCCGTCGCACGCTGTCAGCAGGCAAAGACATCCGGTCAGCATCAGGATCCGCATGGGCGGCGTCCTCCAGTTCTTGGGCCACCTGGTCGAGCTGCTGTTGTAGCGCCAGGATGCGCGCGGCATCCCGAGACCAGTGATCGGCCATGTTGAAGAGTTCGTCGCGCAGTTTGGCCTCGGCGGCATCCTGGCGCGCCTCGGCATTGGCGACGCCCTTACCGTGGTAGATGAGGCGACGGTGGAGTGTGAGGCGCCCAGGACGGCCAGAGCGGCTAGAATGACCCCCCCAGGCGAGGGCAGCAGGCGCATCACTCCAGCGCCTCCAGGCACAGGGCGCGCTCTGCGCCCCCCCGGCGATTAGACAGGCCGCGCACCACCTTGCCCCCCCCGGCCCGGTTCCAGCGTGGAAGCTGGTTGCATGCGCCGCGCAGATCGTCAGCATTCGCCAGGCGGACCAGCGTCGACCGGCAGGCCGCCCCCCCTGTGCCGACATTGTAGGCCCAGGAGGTAAAGGCCACCTGGACACCCTCAGGCAGCGTCGGCAGAGACGGCAGACAGGATTGCAGTTTCCCCCCCATGAACCCCCCTGCCAAGCATCAAAGATGCCCATAAGGGGGGGTTCGAACGCCGCACATGGAAGAGCACCGAGCCAGTGCGCAAAATCGTCAACACGGCCTTCTCCTCCACCAACCTTCCCACTTTTGGCCCACATGCCTTCCGCCATATGCTGGCCCGCCATGCGGCAAGAAACTGCACCTCTGTCGCGGAACTCGTCGCCACCTCGCAAAACCTCGGCCATACAAATGTGCTGACAACGTTGCGCAGCTACGGCCAGGTGAGCCGGGAACGCCAGCACGAACTGATAACTGGCGAGTCGGGTGACTGTGTGCTGGAGGATTAATCGAAGCCTAAGGAAGTACAGCTTTGCGTGGGAACGGATGTGGGATCGGAATTTCAGAATGATAATCTTTTCCAATAATATCAGCGCACTAACTCGACAGGATGGCGGAGGAGGTGGGATTCGAACCCACGGAGGACTTTCACCCTCGCCGGTTTTCAAGACCGGTGCATTCGACCACTCTGCCACTCCTCCGGGGGGGGTGCGGGTCGCGTTGGCAAGAGTTAGCCCGGCCCGCAAGAATTGAAAAGAGCGAAATGCGGGCTGATTTGTGCCGAATGCATGGCACGGCCTTTTCAGGGGGGGCGCGGTCGCCGGTTAGACTGCGCGCAACAAGGGGGGGTGAAAGCCCCCCCCAACAGGGCAGTTGGGTTCAAGGGGGGGCATGACATGACACGCAGGACCACGCGGGCGGTGGCGCTATTTCTGGGCGGCGCGGTATTCCTTACGGCATGCGAACCGGGGGGGCAGATGCCCGGATTTCTGAAAGGTGGCGGGGGGGGCGAGACGACGCCGCGCGCGGGCGACGAGACGCGGCTGATTGAACGCGACGTCGAAGCGCCCGAGGTCTTCCAGATTACCGAAAACGGCCTATGGGATGGACGTCCCAGTCTTGGCGGTGTTTGGGTTGCCCACCCCCCCGAGGCCAAGGACTGAACGGGTCATCATTCGAAACGAAGCCAACGGCAAGTTCGTCATCGGCGCGCTGTTCCGCCGTGAACGCGAAGTGCCGGGCCCCCCCCGTTTCCAGGTCAGCTCGGATGCCGCCGACGCCCTCGGCATGCTGGCAGGCGCGCCAGTAACCCTTAATGTGACGGCTCTGCGCCGCGAAGAGGTGCCGGATCCAACCGCCGCACCAACAGAAGATCTGGACGCGCCGGATGACATCGAAGCTGCCTCCCTGGACGACACGGGCGAGGTTGAGGCCAATCCGATCGCGGCCGCCGCGGCAGCCCTGGACGAGGTCGAGGCCGCCGCTGGCACCGGCACCGCAACCGCCGCTGTGGAAACCCCCCCACCGCCAGCCGCCGCACCTGCCCCCCGCGCGCACCGGTTGCCTCTGGGCTGTCCAAGCCCTTCATCCAAATCGGCATCTTCAGCGTCGAAGCCAACGCCTCGAACACGGCTGAAAGCCTGCGCCGCGCCGGTATGGTACCGACAATCAAGCCCGGCAACTCTGCTGGCAAGGCGTTCTGGCGCGTGGTGGTTGGCCCCCCCGCCACAACGACCAGTGAACGCGCAGCACTTCTGAAGAAAATCAAGGCATTGGGCTTTGCCGATGCCTATTACGTGACCCACTGAGCCGGAAAGGACGCCCCCCCAGATGCGCCGTCTTGCCCTTCTAGCCGCCGCTTTTGCGGCCATCCTGGCCGTTCCCGCGCGCGCTTTTGAAACCCGCGCGACCTCAGCTTTCGTAGTGGATGTGACCACCGGCACGGTCCTGCTTGAAAAAGACGCGGACGTCCCGTTGCCGCCCGCCTCCATGTCCAAGCTGATGACCCTGAACATGCTGTTCGAGGCGCTGGCGGATGGGCGTGTGCAGATGGACACCCGCTTCGGCGTATCGGACCGGGCCCAGGCAATGGGCGGGTCGACCATGTTCCTGAACACCACCGACCGCCCCCCCACGGTCGAAGAACTGATCCAGGGCATCATCGTCCAGTCCGGCAACGACGCCTGTGTCGTCGTGGCCGAGGCCCTGGGCGGGACCGAGGATGCCTTCGCCATCATGATGACCGAACGGGCCGAGGCCCTGGGTATGATGAACAGCTCGTTTGGCAACTCCTCGGGCTGGCCGCACCCGGCGCAGCGCATGTCGATGGAGGATCTGGCGATCCTGGCCAGCCGCCTGATCACCGAGTTCCCACAGTATTACCACTACTTCAGCCAGACCGAGTTTCTGTTCGACGGTCGCGCGCCGGACAACCGGCGTAACCGCAACCCTCTGCTGAAGCTGGGCATCGGTGCGGACGGGCTGAAAACCGGCCACACGCAAGAGGCAGGCTATGGTCTGGTCGGCTCGGCCCTGCAGGCAAGCGCCGCATCGTCTTCGTGATCTCGGGGGGGCTGGAAAGTGAAACGGCGCGCGCCGAGGAAAGCGAAGCGGTGGTCAACTGGGCCTTCCGTCAGTTCGCCATGCGCACGCCTGTGAAGGCGGGCGAACGTGTGGCCGAGGCCGAGGTCTGGTTGGGCGACGCGCCCAGTGTCGGGTTGGTGCCCGGTGCCGATATTGAAATGCTGGTCCCCCCCGCCATGCAACGCGACGGGATCGAGGCAACAGTGAGCTGGAACGGTCCCATTGAGGCACCGATCAGTGAAGGTCAGGAAGTCGGGCAGATGGTCATCGCCCGTGACGGGCTGCCGGAAATGACCGTGCCTCTCTACGCCGAAGCCGCGGTCGGCAAGGCAGGTTTCGTGCCACGCCTGCAGGCCGCTGCGGGCAAGGTCATTGGCATGATCCAGGGGGGGAACGGGGGGGCGGGCAGCACGCCCGAAACGGCCACCAACTGATGCAAACCGGACTGTTCATTACCTTCGAGGGGGGGATCGACGGGTCGGGCAAGTCGACCCAGGCGCGCCTTCTGGCCGAGACCCTGCGCGCCGAAGGCCATGACGTGATCCACACCCGCGAGCCGGGCGGCAGTCCGGGGGGGGCCGAGGAAATTCGCGCCCTTGTGCTGGAAGGCGACCCGGACCGTTGGTCGGCGGAAACGGAACTGCTGCTGTTCACCGCTGCGCGGCGCGACCATCTGGAACGGCTGATCGAACCCGCGCTGGCAGAGGGCAAGACGGTAATCTGCGACCGATTTGCGGACTCGACCCGCATGTATCAGGGCCTGCGCTCGGGCAACATGCGCCCCCCCCTGGTTGACGCGCTGCACGAGTTGATGATCGGACGCGAACCGGACCTGACCTTCATCATCGACATGGACCCGAACACCGGCCACGCCCGCGCCAAGGGGGGGCGTGGCGGCACCGAAGAACGGTTCGAGGATTTCGGTGCCGAACTGCAAGCAAAGATGCGTGAAGGTTTTTTGGATCTGGCACTGGAGTTCGTCGACCGCTGCGTCGTGGTGGACGGCGCGCGGAGCATCGAAGAAGTCGCCGTTGACGTCGCCCATATCGCGCGGACCCGTATGTCATGAGCGCCGCTGCCGACCTGCCGGAACCAGACCGCGTCGAAGGTGCTCCGCACCCGCGCGAAACCGAACGCCTGCTGGGGGGGCAATCCGAGGCCGAGGCACGCTTTCTGGAAGCCTACACCTCCGGCCGTCTGCACCACGCCTGGCTGATCACCGGCCCGCGTGGTGTGGGCAAGGCGACACTGGCCTGGCGGCTGGCGCGTTTTCTGCTGGCCACACCGCCTGATGACGGCGGCATGTTCGCGCCAGAACCGCCCAGCAACCTGGATATCGACCCCCCCGAACACCCGGTCGCGCGTCGCCTGATGGCCCTGTCCGAACCCGGACTGTTCCTCTTGCGCCGGGGGGGGCCGAACGACAAGGGCGACAAGCTTTCACAGGACATCCGCGTGGATGAGACCCGCAAGCTCAAGGGGGGTTCCTGCACATGTCGGCCTCGGATGGTGGGCGGCGCGTGGTGATCGTCGACTCGGCGGATGAGCTGAACACCAACGCCGCCAATGCGATCCTGAAGCTGCTGGAGGAACCGCCCGAAGGGGGGGCCGTGTTCCTTCTGATCTCACACCAGCCCACACGACTTCTACCCACCATCCGCTCGCGCTGCCGCGAGCTGCGCCTGACCCCCCCTTTGCCCCCCCCGGATGTTCTGACCGACGCCCTTACCGCTGCCGGGGGGGCCGAAGGCGACATTCAGACCGACGCGCTGGGCCAGCTGGCCGCCGGTTCCGTGGGCGAGGCGCTGACGCTGACGCATCTGGATGGGCTCGACCTATATGCCGAAATTTGCGCGACCTTCGCCGAAGCGCCGCGCTATGACCGGCCCCCCCGCGCATTGAAACTCTCGACCTTGGCGACAGGGGGGGCGGCCAACGCGGATCGCTACGACCTGATCCTGCATCTCTTCGATCTGTTCCTGACCCGGCTGGCGCGCACCGGTGCCGGTCTGCCCCCCCCGCCGCCGAGGCCGCGCCGAACGAGGCCGCGATCCTTTCGCGCCTGTCGCCGGGTGGCCCTGCGGCCCGCGCCTGGGCCACCACACAACAGGAGCTGTCCGCCGCCGCCCAACATGGCCGCGCTGTGAACCTTGACCCTTCGGCGCTCATCCTTGATATGGTTTTCAGGATTAATGAAACGGCGGACCTTGTGGCCGCCCGATGAGGCGGCAATGAGCATTCCCCCCCAAATCACCGATAGCCACTGTCACCTGGATTTCCCGGATTTCGAAGGCCAGCTGGATCAGATCATTGCAAATGCCGCAGAGAACGGCGTGACGCGCATGGTCACGATCTGCACCCGCCTGCGCAACATCCCGCAGGTGCAGGCCATCGCCGAGGCCCACGCGCCGGTCTTCTTTGCTGCCGGCACCCACCCGATGTCCGCCGCCGAAGAACCTTTGGCCACGGTTGACGAACTGGTGGCGCTGGCGGATCACCCCCCCAAGTTCGTCGCATCGGTGAAAGCGGGCTCGATTACCACTACACCGCCGAAAGCGCGCAGGTGCAGAAGGACAGCCTGCGCATCCATATCGAAGCCGCGCGCCAAACCGGCCTGCCCCCCCTGATCATCCATGCCCGCGCGGCGGATGAGGACATGGCCCGCATCCTGTCCGAGGAACACGCCAAGGGGGGGGCCTACTCCTGCGTGATGCATTGTTATTGCTCAGGGCCGGAACTGGCCAAGACCTGCATCGACCTGGGCTTCTACCTGTCCATGTCCGGCATCGCCACTTTTCCGAAAAGCCAGGAGGTGCGCGACATCTTCGCGGCAGCCCCCCCGGTCGACCGCATACTGGTCGAAACCGACGCGCCCTACCTCGCGCCGCCACCCTTTCGCGGCAAGCGCAACGAACCCGCCTATACGATGCACACCGCCAAGGTCGGGGGGGCCGAGGTCTTCGGCATGGACTACACCGATTTCGCCGCGCAGACCCAGGCCAATTTCGACAGGCTGTTTGCGAAGGTGGCCGCTTTCAAGGCCACTGCCTGATGGGACGTGTGACTTTTACTATTCTGGGCTGCGGCAGCTCAGGGGGGGGCGTGCCAAGGCTGGGCGGGGGGAGTGGGGGGGCGATTGCGACCCCCCCACGAATCCCAAGAACCGGCGCAGCGCTGTTCGATGCTGATCACGCGGGAAGAGGCCAAAGGCACCACCCGCGTGCTGATCGACACATCGCCCGACATGCGCCAACAACTTCTGGATGCAGGTGTCGGCAACCTGGACGCGGTGGTCTACACACATGCCCATGCCGACCATGTGCATGGCATCGACGACCTGCGCATGATCGTCTACAACCAGCGCGCGCGCCTGCCGGTCTGGGCCGATCCACCCACCCAGGACGCGCTGTTTGCCCGGTTTGGATACGCCTTCGTGCAGCCCGAAGGTCGAGCTATCCGCCGATCCTGGACATGCACACCATCGACGGCGACCTGACCATCGAAGGTGCGGGCGGCGAAATCGTCCTGACCCCCCCGTTCGAGGTCGGCCATGGCCGCATCAATGCGTTGGGGGGGTTCCGAGTGGGCGACCTGGCCTATCTGCCTGATGTGAATGAGATCGCGGAGGACACCTGGACCATGCTCATGGGGGGGCTTGATTGCTGGGTGATTGACGCGCTGCGATACACACCGCACCCGACCCACGCGCATCTGGAGCAAACGCTGGAATGGATCATCCGCTCGGGCACCCGCCGTGCAGTGCTGACCAATATGCATATTGATCTGGACCACGCGACCGTGGAAGCGGAAACGCCCGACAATGTCACCGCCGCTTATGACGGCATGACCATAAGCTACGAGATCTGAACCATGGGCGCGCTGGTCGAGGTCATCCTGCCCGTCTTTCTGGTGATCGCGGCGGGATACGTGACCGTATGGCGCGGACTCTTTACTGGCCAGGTCATGGATGCGCTGATGAGCTTTACCCAAAGCTTTGCCATTCCCGTCCTGCTGTTTCGCGCCATTTCGCGTCTGGATCTTGCGGCGTCGTATGACCCGGCCCTTCTGATCAGCTTCTACACGGGCTCTGCGGCCGGGTTTACCATCGGACTGCTGGGTGCAAGGTATCTGTTCAAACGGCCTTGGACCGACTCGGTCGCCATCGGTTTCGGCGGGTTGTTTTCAAACCTGCTGCTGCTGGGTCTGCCGATCACCGAACGCGCCTATGGGGGGGCGGACGCTTTGGGGGGGCCGAACTTCGCTCTGATCTCGCTGCACGCGCCCTTTTGCTACACAATCGGGGGGGTCACGGCCATGGAATTTGCCAAGGCCGAAGGCGTCGGTCTGGGCCAGACTTGATGAGCGTCGCCCGCGCCATGGCGCGCAACCCGCTGGTGATCGGCATCGTCGCCGGTTTTGCGGTGAACCTGTCGGGCCTGCCTGTGCCTGGCGTGGTCAATGACGCGGTGGACCTTTTGGCGGGGGGGGCCGCCCTGCCTGCGGCCCTGTTCGGCCTGGGCGGTGTGCTGGTGCGCTACCGGCCCGAAGGCGACATGAAGATCGTGGCCTTGGTCGCGACAGCGTCTCTGATCCTGCACCCGGCGATCACCTTTACTCTGGGCAATTTGCTGTCTCTCTCGACCGGGCAGATGCGCTCGGCGGTGCTGTCGGCCTCGATGGCGCCGGGGGGGGTGAACACCTATGTCTTCGCCAACATGTATGGTGTGGGCAAACGAGTGGCGGCGACCCTGGTGCTGGTGGCAACAGCCCTGTCGATCCTGTCGATCTGGGTCTGGCTCGCGATCCTGGATCACGCCATCGGCTGAGACGATCAGCTGACGGCCCCCCCCGACAGGACGGTGCGCAGCTCTCCCGTCAACTGATCCACCCAGCGTCCACCACGTTTGCGCAAGGTCGGCATCAGCTTCTCGCCCTGCGGCAGCAGTTCCAGGGCACAATGCTCGATCCGTGAGACTTGGCGCATGGCCGGGCGGCTGATCATGACCAAACCGGGGGGTAGATCATGCTGTCCGACAGGGCCGGATAGGACAGGAAGCTGAAACTCAACCGTTTGCCCGCCGGCTGAAAGGCCTGCATGACGATGCCGTCGTCCTGATCCATCAGCCAGCCACGAATGTCACGCCCCCCCGGACGGCCTGGGATGGCCGGATTGCCGTCACGGCCCGGATCCTCCAGCGCGCGGAACAGAACTGCGCCCTGGTGCCGGAACAGCCGCACCGTATAACTGTTCACCCACTCCTTGTTCAGCGAGGATCGTTGCCAATACCGGTGAATTCCTTCCGGCGGCGGGCTGCGCAGGGACAGAAGGTCGCGACCACGATAGAGATAATCGAAGACCGCATTGAACGGCTGCGCCAGGTCGGCGCGCGTATCGGTCAACTGGTGCAAAGGTTCCAGCAGGATGCGCCCGTCAACGCCAAAATGCGTGCAGATCCGCTGCAACACCTCAGGACGCGGGCTGGCCTGGCCGCTTAAGTATCGGTTGAATTGGGTTCGGTTGATGCCGAGGTCACGGCACAGCTCCGAGACCGAGCGCTGCCCGCTCGCCAGAATGCGAAGATTGTCGGCAAATATGCCGTACAGCTCACGAGTGCTGGACATGATCCATCCCAGAAGAGGTCGCGTAATTCTGACGACCGAGCGTTGCGTTTTGCGAAACTACATTTTTGCATTTTGGGAACAAATGTCGACGGCCTCAACCCGCCGAAAAGGTCAAGTTACAGAAAAATTCGCACAACTCACATTCTGTAACAAATTTCTTGCGCCGAATCGCGGGAGCATCTATTGCTGACCATGCGGTCGGGTTTGTTCGCCCCCCCGACCCCCCGCGAGGGAGGACCACATGAACGCATTCATCTGCGACGCCGTTCGGACGCCCATCGGGCGCTATGGCGGTGCGCTGTCATCCATCCGTGCCGACGACCTGGCGGCCCTGCCGATCAAGGCGTTGATGGAGCGCAACCCGGGCGTCGATTGGACATCCATTGATGACGTGATTTACGGCGACGCAAACCAGGCGGGCGAAGACAACCGCAATGTCGCGCGCATGGCCGCCCTGCTGGCGGGTTTGCCGGTCGAGGTGCCGGGTACGACCGTGAACCGCCTTTGCGCGTCCGGCATGGACGCGGTGGGCATGGCCGCACGCGGTGTGAAGTCCGGGGGGGATTATGACCTCTGCATCGCTGGTGGCGTGGAAAGCATGAGCCGCGCACCTTTCGTCATGCCCAAGGCCGGTGCCGCCTTTACCCGCGCCAATGCGGTCTATGACACCACCATAGGCTGGCGCTTCGTGAACCCGAAGATGGACGAGGAATACGGCACCCATTCGATGCCGCAGACCGCCGACAATGTGGCCGAGGATTACGGCGTGAACCGCGCCGACCAGGACGCTTTCGCCGTGCGCAGCCAGGACCGTTGGCAGGCGGCGCAGCATGCAGCTACTTCGCCGAGGAAATCGCTCCGGTCACCGTACCGCAGCGCAAGGGCGATCCGGTGATTGTCGACACCGACGAACACCCGCGCCCCCCCGGCACCAGCATAGAGAAACTGGGCAAGCTCAAGGGCGTGAACGGACCGAAGCTGACGGTCACTGCGGGCAATGCCTCGGGCGTGAATGACGGGGGGGCGGCGGCGATGCTGGTCGCCTCGGACGCGGCCCTTGCCGCCAATGGCCTCACCCCCCCGATGGCGCGCGTCATCACCATGGCCGCCGCAGGTGTGGCCCCCCCGCGCGTCATGGGCATCGGCCCGGTTCCAGCCGCCCGCAAGGCGCTGGCCAAGGCGGGGGGGCTGTCCATCGAACAGATGGACGTGATCGAACTGAACGAAGCTTTTGCCGCCCAGGGGGGGCTAGCCACCCTGCGCGAGTTGGGGGGGGTCGCCGACGATGACCCCCCCCGTGTGAACCCCCCCAACGGCGGAGCCATCGCTCTGGGCCATCCGCTGGGCATGTCGGGCGCACGCCTGATCATGACAGCGGCCTATCAGCTGAAACGCACACAGGGGGGGCGCTATGCGCTCTGCACCATGTGCGTCGGCGTGGGCCAGGGCACAGCCATCATTCTGGAAAGGGTCTGAACGACATGTATGCACAGATGATCAAGACCGCACGCTCCGGCGTGAAAACCCGCGAGGAGATGACGGATCAGGAACGCGAGTTCCAGGACCGCATTGACCGCAATGAAAAGATCGAGCCAAAGGATTGGATGCCCGACGACTATCGCGCCACGCTGATCCGTCAGATCGGCCAGCACGCACATTCCGAGGTCGTCGGTCAGCTGCCCGAGGGCAACTGGATCACCCGCGCCCCCCCCACGCTGGAACGCAAGGCGATCCTTCTGGCGAAGGTGCAGGACGAGGCCGGTCATGGCCTGTACCTGTACAGCGCCGCCGAAACCTTGGGCGAAAGTCGCGACGAACTGGTGCGCCTGCTGCACGAAGGGCGGATGAAATACTCGTCCATCTTCAACTACCCCCCCACCCTGAACTGGGCCGATATCGGCGCGGTCGGCTGGCTGGTCGATGGCGCGGCGATCGTGAACCAGGTGGCACTGCAGCGGACCTCGTATGGCCCCCCCTATAGCCGCGCGATGATCCGCATCTGCAAGGAAGAAAGCTTCCACGCCCGCCAGGGCTATCACGCGATCATGCAGATGGCCTTCGGCACGCCTGAACAGAAGAAACAGGCGCAGGACGCGGTCAACCGCCTGTGGTTCCCGGCGATCATGATGTTCGGCCGAACGACAGTGAGTCGACCCACTCGGAACAGTCCATGGCCTGGAAGATCAAGGTGAAGTCCAACGACGAGCTGCGCCAGCAATTCGTCGACCAGACCGTGCCGCAGATCGAATACCTCGGCCTCGACCTGCCGGATCCCGGCATCAAATGGAACGAGGAGCGCGGGCATTACGATTTCTCGGACCCGGATTGGACCGAATTTTTCGACGTGATCAAGGGCAATGGTCCCTGCAACGTCGATCGCATGAAAGACCGGGTGAAGGCCTGGGAAGATGGCACCTGGGTGCGTGATGGCCTGCTGGCCCACGCCCGCAAGAAAGCCGCCCGCCAACACGCCGCTGAATAAGGGAGACAAGAACATGAGCAACGAATGGCCCCCCCTGTGGGAAATCTTCATCCGCGGTCAGCACGGCATGAGCCACCGTCACGTGGGCAGCCTGCACGCACCGGACGCCGAAATGGCGATCAAGAACGCGCGTGACGTCTACACCCGCCGCAACGAGGGCGTGTCAATCTGGGCGGTTGAAGCCAAGCACATCGCCGCCTCCTCGCCCGAGGAAAAAGGCCCGCTGTACGAGCCGTCGAACACCAAGGTCTATCGTCACCCGACCTTCTTCGACATTCCCGAAGAAGTGGGGGGGAGCATGTAATGGACGCCCTGTTTCAGTTTCTGCTGCGCATGGGGGGGGACAATACCTTGTGCTCGGCCACCGCGTGTCGGAATGGTGCGGGCATTCGCCCATCCTGGAAGAGGATATCGCGCTGGCAAATACGGCGCTGGACCTGATCGGGCAGACGCAGCTGTGGCTGGGCCTGGCCGGTGAGGTCGAGGGCAAAGACCGTTCCGCCGATGACCTGGCTTTCCTGCGCGACGCCTGGGATTTCCGCAACGTGCTGCTGGTCGAACTGCCCAACGGCGACTTCGGCCAGACCATGATGCGCCAGTTCCTGTTCGACGCCTGGAACGTGACCATGCTGGGTCGGCTGATGAAGTCGTCGGACAAGCGTGTGGCGGACATTGCCGAGAAGGCCTCGAAAGAAGCCGCCTATCACGTGGAACGCTCCGGCGACACGGTGGTGGGTCTGGGCGATGGCACCGAGGAAAGCCATGCTCGGATGCAGGCCGCTCTGGACTATCTCTGGCCCTATGTGGGCGAGATGTTCGAAAGCGACGAGGTCGACGCGGCCATGGTCGAGGCAGGCATCGCCCCCCCCGATCCGGCGTCCTTGCGCGGCGAGTTCGACGAGCTGGTCGGCCGCGTGCTGGCTGAGGCCACGCTGACCATCCCGGACAGCCGCTACGCCCACAAGGGCGGGCGCACCGGCTACATGCACACCGAGCATCTGGGCCACCTGCTGACCTCGATGCAATGGCTGCAACGGGCCTATCCGGGGGGGGCCAAGTGGTAACGGGCTGACCGGGGGGGTTTCCCCCCCAGTCGCCCCCCCCACCCAAGGGAGGAGAGCGATGGCACACCCATCGACAGAGCAGGTCTGGGACTGGCTTGACCAGGTCCCCCCCGACCCCCCCGAGATCCCGGTGATTTCGCTGGTGGATCTGGGCATCATCCGGGACGTGGCCTGGCAAGGCGACCACCTGGACGTGACGGTCACGCCGACCTACTCCGCTGCCCCCCCGCCACGACCCAGATCAATCAGGATATCCTGGCAGGCCTCGCCAAGCACGGGCTGACCGACGTCACCCTGCACCGGCAGCTGTCCCCCCCCGCCTGGACCACCGACTGGTTGTCGGACAAGGGCAAGGCCGCGCTGGAGAGGTTCGGCATCGCGCCCCCCCCGCGCCGAAAGGCACCCCCCCCGAACGCTGCCCCCCCCATTGCGGTGGGCGAAGCCTCGAAAAGACCAGCCAGTTCGGCTCGACCCCCCCCTGCAAGGCACTCTGGCGCTGTACCGACTGCCTTGAACCCTTTGATTATTTCAAGTGCATCTGAGGAGACCCAACATGGCGCGCTTCCATAAACTGACCGTGACCGACATTCACAAGACCATCCGCGATGCGGTGGTCGTGACCCTGAAACCGGACGAACCCGAAGCCTTCGATTTCACCCAAGGCCAATACCTGACCTTCCGCCGCAACTTTGACGGGCAGGAGCTGCGCCGCAGCTATTCCATCTGCGCAGGCAAGGACGAAGGCATCCTTCAGGTCGGCATCAAACGCGTAGAGGACGGGGGGGCGTTTTCGACCTGGGCGAACGAAGAGCTGAAGACCGGCGACACGCTGGAAGCCATGGAACCCATGGGCAGCTTCTTCGTGCCCGTAGATGCCACCGCCAACCGCCACTACCTGGGTTTCGCCGGCGGCTCGGGCATCACCCCCCCGGTCCTGTCGATCATCAAGACGACGCTTGCCACCGAACCCTCCAGCCAGTTCACGCTGGTCTATGCCAACAAGGCGGTCAACACGATCATGTTCCGCGAGGAGCTGGAGGATCTGAAAAACCGCTACATGGGCCGGTTCAACGTGATCCATATCCTTGAAAGTGACGCGCAGGAGATCGACCTGTTTACCGGTCTGGTAGACGCGGAAAAATGTGCACAACTGTTCAAGCACTGGATCGACATTCAGCACGTGGACACCGCCTTTATCTGCGGGCCCGAGCCGATGATGCTGGGCATCGCCAAGGCGCTGCGCGACCACGGACTGGATGACAGCCAGATCAAGTTCGAGCTTTTCGCCTCCGCCCAACCGGGTCGCGCGCCGAAGAAGGCGGGCAAGGCCGTGAAGGCAGGTGACACGGGCACGCAGGCGGTCATTACCCTGGACGGGGGGGCCTCGCGCACCGTAACCATGGACGGTCAGACCTCGATCCTGGACGCCGCTTTGGAAAACCAGATGGACGCGCCTTACGCCTGCAAGGCTGGGGGGGTCTGTTCGACCTGCCGCTGCAAAGTGCTGGAAGGCGAGGTCGACATGGTCGCCAACCACGCGCTGGAGGATTACGAGGTCGAACAGGGCTACGTGCTGTCCTGCCAGAGCTTCGCCGTGTCGGACAAAGTGACCGTCGATTTCGACCAATAAGGGGGGGACAGACATGACCGATATGAAGATCGAAGATTACCTGGCCCAGGGCGGCAAGCTGACCAACCCGTCGAACGTGCCCGCGCGCTACCGCGCCGAACTGATGCGCCTGATGGCCACGTTCGTGGACAGCGAACTGGCCGGTGCTGCGGGTTTTGCCGACGTGATCAATGCGGGCCCCCCCGGCATCAAGGAACGCATCGCGGCCGCCAAGATCGTGATGGAAAAGACGGACAATGCCGACAAGGTGTTGAAGATCATGGGTGAATTCGGGGGGGCCAACACCGAACAATACGCCAATCACCACCCCCCCTGGGCCGACCGCCTGCCGCGCGACGCCGATATCGGCACCTCGCGCACGGATACGGACATGCGCCTGGCCGTGTTCAACTACCCGCTGGCCGGTTGGTCCGACGCGGTGGTGATGAACCTGCTGATGGGTCTGGCCGTGGGCGTGCAGATGAAGGAATTCACCCAGGTCTCCTACGCCCCCCCGCTGGCCGAGGCCTTCCGCGAGATTGCCCCCCCGGTCGAGGCCCGGCACGCCGAACTGGCCGCCGAGGGGGGGCTGGAGCGCATGAGCGCCGACAACCGCCAGGCCTCGGTCGACTACTGGTGGCCGCGTGTGGCCGCGAGCTTCGGCAAGGACGTATCGACCCGCGCCACCCAGCTGGAGGCCTACGGGCTGCGCAGCACCTCCAACGCGGAACTGCGCGAGGAATGGGCCGCCACCGCCGCCAAGGCGCTTGAGAACTTCGGCCTGACGGCCCCCCCGAAAGGATAATCCATGACGATCATGAAAGTTGCCAGCTTTGCCGCTGGCGAATGGGTTCAGCCCAACGGCGCGGCGCGTGCCATCGCCTCGGCCATTACCGGTGCGCAGATCGCCGAAGCGGGCAATGACAGCCTGGACATGCAGGCAATGCTGGACCACGCCCGCAACGTCGGCGGCCCGGCCCTGCGCGCCATGGGCTTCCATGACCGCGCCAAGATGCTGAAGGCGCTGGCGCTGCATCTTGGGCAGCACAAGCAGGAACTCTACGACCTTTCCTTCGACACCGGGGGGGCCACGCAGAAGGACCACCTGATCGACATCGACGGCGGCGTCGGCACGGTCTTCGTCTTCGCCTCCAAGGGGGGGCGGCGCGAGATGCCGGACGGGCAGGTCTATATCGACGGCGACATAGAAGAACTGTCGCGCGGCGGCACCTTCAAGGGCATGCATATCGCGACCCCCCCGCTGAAGGGTGTCGCTGTCCATATCAACGCCTTCAACTTCCCGGTTTGGGGGGGCATGTTGGAGAAACTCGCCCCCCCCACCCTCTTGGCCGGCGTGCCCGCGATCGTGAAACCGGCCACCGCGTCCTGTTACGTGACCGAGGCCTGCGTGCGCATCATGCTGGACAGTGGCATCCTGCCCGAAGGCGCGCTGCAGCTGATTTCGGGTGGCACCGGCGACCTACTGGACCGTCTGACCAGCCAGGACGTGGTCAGCTTTACGGGGGGGTCCGCCCAGACCGCATCCATGCTGCGGTCGAACCCGAATATCCTGAAAAATTCGGTACGGTTCGTCGCCGAACAGGACAGCCTGAACGCGTCGATCCTGGGCCCGGACGTGACCCCCCCGGACACGCCCGAATTCGACCTGTTCATCAAGGAAGTTCACCGCGAAATGACCACCAAGGCGGGGGGGCAGAAATGCACCGCAATCCGCCGCATTATCGCGCCGGAAACCCAGGTGCAGAACGTGATCGAGGCGCTGTCGGCCAAGCTTGACGCCACCCCCCCGATGGGCGACCCGCGCGCAGAAGGCATTCGTATGGGCGCGCTGGTGTCCGCTGCGCAGAAACGCGACGTGCTGGAAAAGGCCGCGATGATCGGCACCGAGTCCAAGCGTGTCTATGGCGACCCCCCCGCGGCCTGCCACAGGGCGACGTGAACCCGGACGCTTTCGTGGCACCGATGCTGTTTCACTGCGAAAGCCCCCCCGACACCGCCACTGTGGTGCATGCGACCGAGGCGTTCGGGCCGGTCAGCACCATCATGGGCTACCGCGACATCGACCACGCCATCGAACTCGCCAACAAGGGCGAAGGTTCGTTGGTGGCCTCAGTGATCACGGCTTCCGGCGATGTGGCACGCGAGGTCGCGATGGGGGGGGCGGGTGCGTTCCACGGACGGCTCTATTTCAACAACGTCACCTCGATGAAGGAGGCGACCGGCCACGGCTCCCCCCCCTGCCCCCCACATGGTGCATGGCGGACCGGGGGGGCGTGCGGGCGGCGGCGAGGAAATGGGCGGCATTCGCGGTGTCATGCACTATATGCAGCGCACCGCTATTCAGGGCAGCCCGGATATCCTGTCCTCGATCAGCGGGCGCTGGGTGCCCGGCGCGTCCGAAGTCGAAGCCCCCCCCGCGCATCCTTTCACGCGCCGCTTCAACGACCTGACGATTGGCGAGACCATCAACACAGCGCCCCCCCGTACCGTGACAATGGATGATATCGAGCACTTCGCCCATTTCACCGGCGACACCTTCTATGCCCACATGGATGAGGACGCGGCGAAGCGGAACCCGTTCTTTCCGGGCCGTGTGGCACATGGTTATCTGTTGTTGTCCTTCGCAGCGGGGGGGCTGTTCGTCGAACCGAACGAAGGCCCGGTCCTGGCCAACACCGGTCTGGACAACCTGCGCTTCATGACGCCGGTTGCGGCTGGGGGGGAAAGCATCCAGGTGCGCCTGACCGTGAAGGCGAAAACGCGCCGTACGGATGAGTATGGTGAAGTTCGCTGGCACGTGACCCTGACCAATCAGGATGGCGACATGGTGGCGGAATATGAGCTTCTGACCATGGTGGCCTATTGATGGATATCGCCGCGCTCTCCCCCCCGGCCATGCAGGCCCTGCGCGGGGGGGGAGCTGCGCGTCTGGTCCTTTGTCATAACGATCCTGGGCGATATGGCGCGGGCACCGGGGGGGCAGGAAATGTCCGGTGCCCGGCTGTCGACCCTGACCGAGGCGGCGGGGGGGATCAAACCTCAGGCCCTACGCACTGCACTGCATCGTCTGCGCAAGGACGGCTGGATCGACAGCCGCCGTGAAGGACGGGGGGGTGCATTTCATTTTCTGACCGATCACGGTCGGGCGCAGGCCGAACAAGCCGCCGCGCGGATCTATGACTTTCAGCCGGTTCCCACCGATGGCTGGCACCTGGTGGTGTTGCCCGACCGGGCTTGCATCCTGCCGGACCACGTGCCGGTGGCGCCCGGATGTTACCTCGGCCATGGCAGCGCACCGGACCTTCCCGACACGTTGATTCTAACCGGCACCGACCTGAGGGTGCCTGACTGGGTCCGCGCCCAGGTCATTTCGGCCGAGCTGGCGCAAGAGTATTCCAGCTTCGAACAGGCCCTGCGGCTGGCCCTAACCTCATCCCTGCCCGCCAATCCATTGGAGGCAACGGTTCTGCGCCTTCTCGCCGTCCATGGCTGGCGTCGGTTGGTGCTGCGCCACCCGGCCCTGCCCGATGAGCTTGCCCCCCCGCATGACTGGGCCGGTCCGGCATGCCGTGCGCTAATGGCCGAGTTGCTGGAGCTTTTGGAAACAACCAGCGCGTCCCTGGAGTAGGTGCCCAACAGCGGCCTTGGCACCACACCCAGCCATGCAATCGCCACAAGGCGGTTTTGCGCTAACACCGGTTGCTGAATAGCACATCAATCGCCAGATTGCGCCCTATGGGAGGAGCCCTTGATCCTGTCTGAACCCGAGGTCTCCAAATGGCACATACACTTTCGAACCCAAGCGTCGGCACACACCACGCCGCTGACATCCTGCTGGCCCCCCCCTTCCGCGCCATCGGCCGTTTCTTCATCGCCGTGATGGAACAGAACAGCCGCGTGCAGATGGTCGAACGTCTAAACGCAAAAAGCGACGAGCAGCTTGCCGAACTTGGCATCAAACGCGACGAAATCGTACACCACGTTTTCCGCGATCTCTACTACCTCTGAAGGGTCGACCCTTCGTTTGCGAAAGCCGCGCCTGGGTGTTCCGGCGCGGCTTTTTCTTTCGGCCTTTATCGAAGGTTACGTAATGATCCAGGCACGGATTCTAAGATATGAGGCAGGTTTAGTTCAGCGGAACAGAGACCCTTACGGCGAACAGGTCCACGCCTGGGTTCACGTCATCCAGGGACGCGTTGGAGCGGTGATCGTAGGACAGGGCGATCCGCAGGCCCCCCCGGCTGGTCTCATACCCCCCCAGTTCAAGACCCGAGCGAAATTCAACCACATGCCCAAGGTCGATCCCATCGCCCTGTGCATAGAGGCCGGGCATCAAACTGCCCTGCGCATACCAACCGCTGTCGCCAAATTCGATGGTCGAGGCAAATCCCGCCCCCCCGACCCAGAGGTCCGTCGTATCGGTGATCGACGCCCCCCCGATGACCGGCTGAAACGGCCCATAGCTGACCGGCAGGTCATAGCGCAGGTAAAGCTCACCGCCGTCCCAACTGCTGTTACTGTTCAAACCGCCCGTGGCGATTGAATAACGCGCAGCCTCGTCTCCGCGTGCCAGACAGCCGTCCACCTGGCAGTGGTTGATTGCCATATCGCCCAGGCCAGCGGCCAGAAATATCAATGCGAGAGTCGGTTCCATGTCTCTATCCTTCGCAGCACCCGACCACAGATAATCAGCAGACGGGTCGCTGTCACCTCCCCCCCTTTCGGCACTTCCTGACAGGTGGTGTTTTTCCGCCATGGGCAGGGGGGGTTAGAAAGGATTTGACAAGATCGGGTGCAATTTGTTTAACATGTTAACCAAAGAGCTACGGATTCGTGTTGAAGGAGACCAAATGTCCGACCTATCCGCCAATATCAACAAGACGACCGCATATCTGGCCCGGTTCCGCGACGGTGGCATTCTAAACCGCATTGGCGGGCAGGATATGCCGGGCAGTCTTGGCACGTTCAAGAATGCCACGCCCATTGACGAAAGCCATACCTGCGACGTTGCGCGTGGCGGGGGGGCCCAGGATGTGGATGCTGCCGCCAAGGCCGCTGCTGCCGCGTTCCCAGCCTGGCGTGACATGCCTGCGGGCGAGCGCAAGAAGATCCTGATCCGCATCGCCGAGGGGGGGATCGAAGCCCGCGCCGAGGAAATCGCCTTCTGCGAATGCTGGGACACCGGCCAGGCGCTGCGCTTCATGTCCAAGGCCGCCATTCGGGGGGGGCCGAGAACTTCCGTTATTTCGCCGATCAGGTCAGCAGTGCACGCGATGGAAAGAACCTGCGTTCCCCCCCCACGCTGATCAACCTGACCACCCGCGTACCAATCGGCCGGTGGGGGGGGTGATTACGCCGTGGAACACGCCCTTCATGCTGTCGACCTGGAAGATCGCCCCCCCGGCGCTTGCCGCTGGCTGCACGGTGGTGCACAAGCCAGCCGAACTCAGCCCGGTTTCCGCGCGCATTTTGGTGGAAATCGCCGAAGAGGCGGGCCTGCCCCCCCCGGCGTCTGGAACCTGGTCAATGGCTACGGTGAAGAGGCGGGAAAGGCGCTCTGTGAACATCCCGACATCAAGGCGCTGGCCTTCGTGGGCGAAAGCCGCACCGGCAGTCTGATCCAGAAACAGGGCGCTGACACGCTGAAACGTGTGCACCTGGAGCTGGGCGGAAAGAACCCGGTCATCGTCTTTGACGACGCCGATCTGGACCGTGCGCTGGATGCGGTCATCTTCATGATTTACTCGATCAATGGCGAACGCTGCACCTCGTCTTCCCGCCTGTTAGTGCAGGACAGCATTCGCGAGGAATTTGAAGCGCGGCTGATCAAGCGGATCAACAACATCAAGGTCGGCCATCCGCTGGACCCGGAAACCGTGATCGGCCCAATGATCGGCGAGGAGCATTTCGCCAAGGTGACGTCCTACTTCGGCATCGCCAAGGAAGACGGCGCGACCATAGCGGCAGGTGGGAAACGGGTCGGCGACACGGGCTATTTCGTGCACCCGACCCTTTTCACCGAAGCCCACAACAAGATGCGCATCGCACAGGAGGAGATCTTCGGCCCGGTCCTGACCTCGATCCCCCCCTTCTCGACCGAAGAAGAGGCGCTGGAGATCGCCAATGACACCGCCTACGGGCTGACCGGCTACCTCTGGACCAACGATCTGACCCGCGCCCTGCGCTTTACCGACAAGTTGGAGGCGGGCATGATCTGGGTCAATTCAGAGAACGTACGCCACCTGCCGACCATTCGGGGGGGGTGAAAGCTCGGGCATCGGCCGGGATGGCGGCGATTGGAGCTTTGAATTCTACATGGAACAGAAACACGTCGGGCTGGCGCTCGGCGATCACAAAATCCCGCGCCTGGGCGCGTGAAGCGGAGGAAAAGACATGGGTGAAATCGTACTCGCCGCCAAGATGACCCACGTGCCGACTATGCTGATGTCGGAACAGGAGGGGGGGCCGATCCACGGCAAACGCCAACCGGCCATCGAAGGCCATTATGAAATCGCGCGCCGCGCCAAGGAACTGGGGGGGGCCACCACGGTGATCATCTGCGACACCCATTGGGTGATCAACGCGGGCTTCCACATCAACGCCAACAAGCGGTTCGAGGGGGGGTTGTTTACCTCGAACGAATTCCCGCAATTCATCCAGGACCTGCCCTATGCCTATGACGGCAACCCGGACATGGGCGACGCAATTGCCAAGATCGCGTCCGACAAGGGCGTCTACACCCTGGCCCATCACCTCGACAGCTCGAACTGGAATACGGCACCCTGGTGCCGATGCGGTTCATGGCGCGTGAACATGAGATGAAAGTCGTGTCCATCGCCGCCTGGGCCACGGTGCACGGGCATGACGAAAGCCGCCTGGTCGGCGAAGCCATCCGCGAAGCGGTCGAGGCCTCGGACGAGAAGGTGTTGCTGGTCGCCTCCGGGTCTTTGTCCCACAAGATCTGGGCCAACAAGGACTACGCTGCCAATAACGGCACCTTTACCATCTCAAGCGAGTTCAACCGTCAGATGGACCTGCATGTGCTGGAAATGTGGAAGAACGGCGACCACGCCACCTTCCTGAAAATGCTGGGTGACTATGCGAACTTCTGCTGCGGTGAGGGCTCGATGCACGACACCGCGATGCTTTACGGCGCACTTGGCTGGGACAGCTACGACGCCAAATGTGAGGTTGTTTCGCCCTATTTCCCCCCCAGCTCCGGCACCGGCCAGGTCAACGTGATCTTCCCGGTTCAGTAAGGAACAGACATGCGCTTTGCCAGTTACACCGCCGAGGGCACGCCCTTCTACGGTGCCATCACCGACGAGGGGGGGGCCATCGCCCTCTCGCCCGACTTCCCGCAATGGCCGACCATGCTGGAGGTGATCCGCGCAGGTGGGTTGCCAGCGCTTGCCGAGGTCGCCAAGGGCCGTGCCGTGACGCATCGGGACTTCACTTATGACATCCCGATCCCCCCCGACGCCCCCCCGCGTATCCTGTGTGTTGGTGTAAACTTCCCGGACCGCAATGCCGAATACAAGGACGGCAGCGCGCAGCCGAAGTACATGTCGCTGTTCCCGCGCTTTGCCAGCGGCTTTACCGGCCACGGGCAGAATCTGCTGCGCCCGCCGGAAAACCACACGCTGGACTATGAAGGCGAGGTGGCGATTGTGATCGGCAAAGGCGGGCGGCGCATCGCGGCAGAAGACGCCTACGGGCACATCGCGGCGCTCACGCTCTGCAACGAAGGCACGATCCGCGACTGGGTGCGCCATGCGAAGTTCAACGTCACACAGGGCAAGAACTGGGACAGGTCCGGTGCCATGGGGGGGCCGTGGTTGGTGCCCTTTACCGATGCTGCGCAGCTGGACAAGGCCCGCATCGTCACCCGCGTGAATGGCGAGCTGCGCCAGGACGATGTGCTTTCGCGCATGATGTTCCCGATCCGCGAGGAGATCGCCTATATCTCGACCTTCATGACGCTTGAGCCCGGCGACATCATCGTGACCGGCACCCCCCCCACCGGCGCGGGCGCACGGTTCGACCCGCCGCGGTATCTGAAACCCGGCGATGTGGTCGAGGTCGAGGTCGAAGGCATCGGCACGCTGGTGAATGGCGTGGAGGACGAACAGTGACGCCCGAGCAGCACGCCCAGGCCGCCGCCGACCTGTTGGCGGCGGAGGAGGCTCGCCAGCAGATCGGCCTTCTGAGCCTACGTCATCCGGACATGGGCATGGATGATGCCTATGAGGTGCAAAACGCAATCTATCGCGCCAAGCTGGCCGAAGGTCGCCGCGTGATCGGCTGGAAGATCGGCCTGACCTCGAAAGCGATGCAATATGCGCTGAACATCGACATTCCCGACAGCGGCATCCTGTTCGACGACATGCTGTTCGACACCGGCACCACGGTGCCCGCCGGGCGCTTCATCCAGCCCCCCCGTATCGAAGCCGAGATCGCCTTCGTCATGAAACACGCCCTGGGCGGCGCCGATGTCACCCGCGCGAATGTGCTGGCCGCAACGGACTATGTCACGCCGTCGATCGAGATCCTGGACACGCGCATTCAGCGGGTCGACCTTGAGACCGGCAAAGCCCGCACCGTCTTTGACACGATCTCGGACAATGCCGCCAACGCGGGTATCGTCCTGGGCGCTGAGAAACACCCCCCCGTGGAGGCTTTCGACCTGCGCTGGGTCGGTGCCCTGACTTTCCGAAATGGTGAAATCGAGGAAACCGGCCTGGGTGCCGGCGTGCTGAATGACCCGATCGAAAGCGTGGTCTGGCTGGCCCGCCGCATGGCGCAATACGGCCAAAGTATCGAACCCGGCCAGGTGATCCTGTCGGGCAGTTTCATCCGGCCGGTGGAATGCCCCCCCGCAGGCACGGAAATCCACGCGGACTTCGGACCGTTCGGTTCCGTAGATATCGCTTTCGAGTAGGTGCCCCCCCGGTTTCCCGTGCTGGGAAACCGGCCTCCGCGCGCAGCGCGGCCACCGAAAGCAAAATTATTTGAAATAATTTTCCCCCCCTGCGGGGGGGCGGTGGCCCTCTCGCAGGCAAAGCCCGCTATCGGGCGACGCACCCGGATTAGACTGGAAAGCTCACCCGAAACCGTGCGCCCGGCCGGCCCGGCTCAAGCGTCACGCGGCCCCCCCCATGCGCCTCGACCAGATTGCGCAGGATATGCAGTCCCATACCGGTGCCGCCCGCCTCGCGCTGCGTGGTAAAGAAGGCATCGAACACCCGGTCGCGGTTGCCGTCCGAAATGCCAGGCCCGTTGTCTTCAACGCGCAGCACGACTTCTGCGGGCAGAGCCTGTGTGGACAGGGTGACCCGCCCCCCCGCCCCCCCGTGGGCCGCCGCGTTCTCGATCAGGTGCCCGACGACCAGCCGCAACCCGTCTGCCGAAAGTGGCACCGCAGCCTCCCCCCCCTCGACGTCAATCCTCAGACCCGGATGGGCCAGCCCCCCCAAGTCGGCCACGCGCGCCCGACCCACATGGCGCGGCTCACGGGCACGGGCGGCATCACGCAGGGCCTCAAGCTGGGTCTGAATTTCACCTGCCGCCCCCCCAGCGATCTGGCCAACAAGAGTTCGGTCCTCTTTCGACAGATCTCCGTCCATCAGCAGCTCCGAGGCCGCGCGGATCGCCGCAACCGGCGACTTGATCTCATGGGTCACATGGTCGGTATAGCTGCGAATGGTCGCCTCGCGCGCCTGCAAGGTGCCCGCCATGTCAATCACGCTGTCCGCCGTTGCCCGCAGCTCCTGCGTGCCAAAATGTCTGGGCGGATCGACCGGGGGGGCGCGTGGACGGGCGCGCACCTGTGCCGCGTATGTCTCCAGCGCACGAATGGGGGGGCGCAGCAGCAGCCGTACCAACAGCCAGCCAAGCCCCCCCGCCGTGGCCAACCCGATCCCCCCCGTGGCCAGGATTGCCGCCGCTGGGCGAAAGCCAATCTCCGGCCCCCCCAGGTATCTGAGCACCACCAGTCCCACCAGCGACAGTGCCAGAGTGCCCGCCAGCGCGCCGCCCAGTACGAAGCCCAGCGATGGCCGCCACTTGCGCGCCATCACCCCCCGCCCCCCCCTGAGCCGCACGCCGACGCCATGCACGGTTTCAACCGCGTCCTCGGCCCCCCCCACACCCGCCAGTTTGCCGCGCAGGTTGCGCAGGTGGCTGTCCAGCGTGCGGTCCGACACCGGGCTATGCGCCCCCCCCAGATCGCATTGACCAGCTGTGCGCGGCTGCGCAATTGCCCTGGTGCCTCGATCAACTGACCCAAAAGGGCAAACTCGGTGGCGGTCAGCGGCAGAACGGCCCCCCCGCCAACCCGGCAGGTATGGGCGGCGCGGTCAATCTCGATCAGGCCATGAGACAGCCGGTCCCGCACGGCCCCCCCGTTTCCCCCCCCAGTCCCCCCCGTGCGTTTCAGGATCGCCCGCACCCGCGCCACCAACTCGCGCGGACTGAAGGGCTTGGTTACATAGTCATCTGCGCCCAGTTCCAGCCCCCCCAGCACGCGGTCGATCTCGTCGTCGCGGGCGGTCAGGAACAGGATCGGCACGTCCGAGCGCGTGCGGATGCGGCGGCAGACTTCGAACCCGTCCAGCTCCGGCAGGCCGACATCCAGCACGATCAGGTCAGGCGCTTCGCGGGCGGCATGGGTCAGCGCCAGTTGCCCGTCGGCGGCCGTGATCACCACATAGCCCGCGCGTTCCAGCGCCAGCCCGACCAGCTCGCGCAGGCGGGGGGGATCGTCATCGACCAGCAGGATTTTCATAACGGCGTCTTTCCCTCATATGCCTCCAGAAGATAGGCCCGGACGCGCGCGGAACGAAAGCCCCCCCATTCGCGCAGGTCAGCACTGCCGGGCAAACCCTTACGCCAGCATGTGCGCATGGATAGGTCCCGCGCGAGGCCAGGGTGGCGCAGAAGCGCCTGTCCGATCGCCTTGTCCGCCATCGGTCCAAGCGCACAGACATAGCTGAGATCCAGTGTCTTGCCCTGACCACGGGCGGCCATCTCCAGATTGCTGCCTGTAATGATCCCGGCGAAATTGACAAAGCAGCAAGCATAGAGAGTCACCGCCCCCCCAGCCCAGCCGCCCGCAGCACCAGCCAGCCGTTCGAGCGTGCACGCAGGATCTGCCAGGCGGTCAGACCCAGGCCAAGCACGACCAATCCCATCCAGATGCCTGCATGAATACGCAGATAAGTCAGACCGTATTCCCCCCCTACATAGAGGTTCAGCCGCAGCATTGCCGACAGACCCAGCGCCACGTTTTGCCCCCCCAGCCAGAGCATGACCAGCGGTTTCAGCAGCCGATGTTCGCCCAGAAAGGGTCGCGCAGCCAACGCGAAAGCTCCGGCCAACATTGCGGTGGCCAGCAGTGGGTAGGCACCACGATGGGCATATTCCGCGTGGGTCATCCCCCCCTCGGGCAGGGCGGCCCCCCCACCCAGAAGGATCGACAGGTCCATCACGCTTTGCACCGCCAGCATCAGATTGAAAATCACCAGCGCACGCAGGACAGAGCCGGGGGGGTTCAGACCGAAACCGGGCAGCGACAGGGCTGGCAGGGGGGGCGTGGGGGGGGCATCGCCTGCCTCGGGCGCATTCAGAAGCGGCCAGATCAACAGGCCGATCCCCCCCAGCCAGAAGATGACGCGCAAGACCAGTTCGATCAGATCCACATCAACCGACAACAGCTCGACCACTGCCAGCTCCAACACCGGGTTCGCCCCCCCGATCAAAAGGGCCGAAAGAACAAGGGCACCTCCCAGGGGGGGAAACGCCCAGTTGCGCAGGCCATCGCGCAGGCGCAGGGAAAGGCTGTCCTGCCCCCCCTCGGACACACGCCGCCTCAACCGCCCGACGCCGGCAATTCCCAGCGCAGGCAGAAGCGGAAGCACGGCCCGCAGACGCTTGGCCCCCCCGGCCACAGGCAGAGACCGGATCAACCTCTCCAACCCGGACGCAAAGGCGGCACGCCCCCCCGCGCCGGGGGGGACAAGCCGCAACAGAACCAGGGACGAGACGAGCCCCCCCAGCATCAGGAAACCGACCGACAGGGCCTGCACATGTTCCACCACCGGCATGATACCCAATGTCAAAACCGACATCGGGCCAACAAGTGATCGCCGCCGTGGGCCAAGCCATGCCGCCACGGCAAAGATCAACCCGGCGAAAATGGCCAGCGACAGGCCCGGGTTGACCTTCCAGAACAAGAAGTCGGCCGCGATGATCAGACCCAGCACCCCCCCCAGCCCGGCCCGCCCCCCAGTGGGCCGACAGGGTCGACCTGCGTGGACGGCGGTGTGCGCGCACCACCTGCACCACCCTCACCGGTTGGACCTGTCAACCACCAGCTGTCGTTCAGGATGGATGCGGGCACGCCGCGCAGAGTGAATTCCTTGGCCATGATGTCCTCCGTTCAAATCATGGCCATGTCTTGCCCCCCCACCTCTTGCGCAGGGCACGTTCAGAAGATGTGCAGATTTCGTGCAGATTTGCACTCAATCTCCGGGTCACGAAAGCAGCATTTGTCCGGGCAGAGCGCGGGCTGGCCCAGAAATCGAACCGGTCGATCAAATTGCTTATCCGAGGCCATTCCCGATCATTCTATATATTGCGGGACTTCTGTTCATGGGCCTGGCGGTGAAATCGCTGGGCGGCATGGTGCGCCCCCCCGGCCAGTTTCGGCGGGTTCCGAAGGACGCCCGCGCAGGCCGAAGTGAACCGCGCTGCCGAATGCCTCGCTGTCTTCGGAATGGGGGGGCCGGATAGCCGCCGCCTGGTCGGCTTCATCGTCGGGGGGGCAAGCCGAGCCTGCCTCGCGTCCAAAAAAACAAAGCGCCGCGCCCGTATAAGACATGCGTGATAAACCACCCGACCACGGATCAAGAATTATCGTCTGGTCAAAAACCCATGCAAAAAAACTGCCTGGGTGCTGAACGCGGTTTCCCCCCCGACCTTCCCGAAGGACAGGCTCAGCCCAACAGCGTGGACAGGTGTTTCACCACGGACCGAGCCAGGGCCGCAGCTCATAGCCGCCTTCAAGCATTGACAGAACCCGGCCCTCGGCATGGGTGTTGGCGACTTTCTTCAGCTCGTCCGTGATCCATTCATAGTCGCTGTCCACCAGTTGCAGCGAGGACATGTCATCGGCCACATGGGCGTCGAACCCGGCCGAGATGAAGACGAACTGCGGCTTGAAGTCGTTCAGATGCGGGATCCAGTGTTCCATCACTGCTTCGCGGTATTCCGCCCCCCCGCCCGCACCGGCGGACAAAGGCACGTCGACCAGGTTGTCGGTCTCTTTCTCGTGCCCGGTGAAGGGGGGGTAGAACGGATGCTGGAAGGACGAGCAGAACAAGACACGCTTGTCATCCTTGAATATCTCTTCGGTGCCATTGCCGTGGTGCACGTCGAAGTCGATGATCGCCACGCGCTCCAGCCCATGGGCGTCCATTGCATGGGCGGCGGCGACGGCGATGTTGTTGAACAGGCAGAACCCCCCCATCGCCTTGTCGCTTTCGGCGTGGTGGCCGGGCGGGCGGATGGCGCAAAAGACCGGATTGGCGCGGCCGTCCATGATCAGGTCGACCCCCCCGTGCACACCCGCCCCCCCCGCCGCCCGTTCGGCAGCGCGCAGAGTGCCGGGCGACATCACCGTATCGCCGTCGATTTCGACCGATTTCATGTCCTGCCCCCCCGGCGCCAGCGCGTAGACGCGGTCCAGATAGTCACCCACATGCACGCGCTCCAACTGTTCGCGCGTCACAAGCGGCGCGTCGTGGTGCTGCACCACGTAATCCATGCCCGACATGATCAGTTGGTTGTTGATCGCATCCAAACGCGCCGCGGTTTCCGGGTGCAGGGGGGGGCCTGCGTCGTGCTCGCGGCACTCGTAATGCGAAATCATTGCCAGCATGAAAATCTCCTCCTTCAGACCGGGGGGGGCCATGCCTGTCCCCCCCGGTCAGTCTTCCATTCCTCTCCCGCGCCAGTCAGAGCCAGCGTTCGACGATCACCAGCTCGCGGTCGTCCGGTCCATGCGCTGGACGAAGCCCAGCTCCTTCATCAGCTTCAACATCGGGGGGGCGTTGTTGCGCAGCACCGTGCCCTCCATCACGTCGATCCCGTGCTGGCGCGCCGCATCGAACAGCGCCTTCATCAGCTTTGTCCCGATGCCCTGGTGCTGCACCTTGTCGGACACGACGATGGCAAATTCACAGGTCTTGTCATCGGGATTGATCACGTAACGACAGACGCCCAGCTGGGTCCAAACCTCGGGTTCCAGCTCCGCCATGGCGACCAGCGCCATCTCGCGGCGGTAATCAATCTGGGTGAACTGCACCAACATCTCGGGCGACAGCTCGTTCAGCGCGCCCATGTAGCGGAACATCTTCGCCTCATCCGACAGCTCGGCGACAAAGGTCTGGGTGTTCTCTGCGTCCTCGGAGCGGATCGGGCGAATAACCAGCGGCGTGCCATCGGTCAGATGCGTGTTTCGGATCAGATGGCGCGGATAGGGATGGATCGCGACGTGGTCGTAGCGCCCGTCGCGCGCGGGAGGGCGGGCAACCACCACGCGGGCATCCACCGCCAGCACCCCCCCGTCCGGCCCGGCAAAGAGCGGGTTGATGTCCAGCTCGACCACCTCGGGCAGTTCGCAAACCATGTCGGACACGCGCAGCAGCACGTCAACCACCGCCTGACGGTCCGCCGGATCGCGTTCGCGGAAGGCATCCAGCAGGCGTGAGACGCGGGTGCGGTTGATCAGGCGATTGGCCAGCACCTCGTTCAGGGGGGGCGGCAGGGCAACGGCACTGTCCTTCAGCACTTCGACCATGGTGCCGCCCGCGCCGAACATGACGGTGGGACCGAAGACCGGGTCGCGGGTCGCCCCCCCGATGTGCAGCTCGCGCGCGTCACGAAGCGGGGGGGCCATGGGTTCGACCGTGACACCCAGGATACGCGCATCGGGCCGGGCGGCCTTGGCGGCTTCAGTCACCTGTTTGAAGGCGCGTTTGACATCCATCGCGTCCGCAATGTTGACATGCACCCCCCCGCCCACGTCCGACTTGTGCGAAATGTCTGGCGAGTTGATCTTGACCGCCACCGGAAAGCCCACGCTTTCCGCGGCCACCAGCGCCGAGGCTGAACTGGTCGCCTCGAAGGTTGTGTTGATCGGTATGTTGAACGCGCTGAGCAGGGCTTTCGATTCCATCTCGGTCAGCACCGTGCGCCCTTCGGCCAGCACCGCCTCGATGATCATATGGGCCCCCCCGTCGAGGTCCGGTTTGGCATCCTCTGCTTTCGGGCCGGGGGGGATCTCCAGCGACAGGCGGCGGTTGCGGTGATGCTTGGCCAGGTAACTGAACGCTTCCACCGCGCGTTCCGGAGTCAGGAATTCAGGCACGCCTGCGTCTGACAACAGTTTGCGCCCCCCCTCTTCGACGCGGGCCTGGCCCATCCAGCAGGCCAGCACCGGCTTCTTGCGCCGTTTCGGCAGGGCATCGACAACGGCCTTGGCCACGGCGGTCGGGTCGGTCAGGGCCTGCGGGGGGGTAAGCAGTATCAGCACGCCGTCACAGTCGCGGCACTCCATCGTGGCCTTCACGGCGGCCGCATAGGTCTCGGGCGTGGCATCCCCCCCCAGGATGTCGACCGGGTTTGCGGGGGGGCTCCAATGGGCGGCCAGGCTCTTGCCCAGGGTCTTGGCCTGCGCTTCACAGAGTGGAGGCAGGGTCAGGCCCAGATCCACCGCCCGGTCGGCAGCCAGCACGCCGGCCCCCCCGCCACCGTTCGACACGATACACAGCCGGTTTCCGGTGGTTTTCTTGGTTGAGGCAAGGATCTCGGCCGCAGCAAAGAGCTGCCCGAATGTATGCGCCCGCACCGCGCCCGCGCGTTCCAGCGCGGCATCAAACACTTCATCCGAGCCGATCAGCGCACCGGTATGGGTCACTGCGGCCTTGGCAGACCGGTTGTGGCGGCCCGATTTCAGCACGATCACCGGTTTCATCCGCGCCGCGTGGCGCAGGGCAGACAGGAAACGCGGCGCGTGACGCACGCCCTCGACGTAAAGCAGGATCGCATCGGTATGCGGGTCTGTGGCCAAAAACTGCAACGCGTCGCCAAAGCCCACGTCGGACGAGTTGCCCAGGGATACCAGCGCCGAGAACCCCCCCGCGTTATGCGGCCCCCCCGCCCAGTCGGCAATCGCCGAGATCAGCGCGCTGGATTGAGACACCAGCGCCAACCGGCCTTTGGGCGTCTCGCCGGACAGGAAAGTGGCATTGAGCCCCCCCAACCAGGGCCGCACCATGCCGGTGCAGTTCGGGCCCAGGAAGCGAATGCCGGCACGCCGCGCCGCCGACATGACCTGTGCTTCGTAATCCTTGCCTGATCCGTCGCCGTCACCGAAACCCGAGCTTAGGACAATCACGTTCTTGATCCCGACCTCGCCACAGTCGCGAATGATGCCCGGCACCGTGCGTGCAGGGGGGTGGCGATGACGGCCAGGTCGATCTCATCGGGCACGTCCGTGACACTGGCATAGCATTTGACGTCACCCAGCGCCTTGTGATGCGGATTGATCGGGATCAACGTGCCTTTGAAGCCTCCGGCGCGAAGGTTCTTCCAGGTGGCTTCACCCACGCTGGGCCCCCCCTTCTCGGAGGCTCCGATAAGCGCGATGGTCGTGGGGGGGTTGAACAGTTGATTCAGGGGGGGACTGACGTCCATTGGATCGTTCCTTTGCGCATGGGGGGGCGACTGCCCCCCCGGAAACCGGCTCCTCCACGCCCTGCTCTGCCACTGATCCGTGACCGGGTCTTTGATCCCCCCCGTCAACCTGCCGCAGGGTTATCCGGGAAGACGCGAAGAAATCCACACATGGCGGGGGGGCCCTGCCTGGTTCAGCGGGTCAGGCAGTGGGGGGGCCTCCGCTGAGCCCGGCAGACCGCCCTGTCAGTTGGTGGAGAGCCCATCCAGAATGGCGCAATGGGGGGGCGAATGATCACCCAGGCAGCTTTCCACCAGATCGGTCAACGTCTCGCGCATGGTCGACAGATCGCGGATCTTGTGGTCAATTGCTTCCAGATGGCGCGTCGCAATAGTCTTGACGTCTGCCGAGGCCCGGTCGGCATTGCGATAAAGCTCCAGCAGCGCCCGGCAATCCTCGATCGAGAAACCCAGCCCACGGGCGCGCGCCAGGAACGACAGATGCTCCAGTTCCCCCCCCGCGCCGAACCGGCGATAGCCATTGGGGGGGTCGCGCGGAATAGCAACCAGGCCGATTTCCTCGTAGTAGCGGATCGTCTTGGCCGGCAGGCCAGAGCGTTGGGAAACCTCACCGATATTCATGCGCTCGTCTTCTCCATCCAGGAATTCACTCGTCTCAACCGCAGGGCATTCGTCACCACCAGAACCGACGACGCTGCCATGGCACCTGCCGCCAAAACAGGCGACAGCAGGACACCGAATAGCGGATAAAGCAGACCCGCCGCAACCGGTATCAACAGGATGTTATAGCCGAAGGCCCAGCCCAGGTTCTGGCGGATATTGCGCATGACCGCCCGGCTGAGTGCCGTTGCGTCGACCACGCCGCCCAGGTCGCCCGAGATCAGCACCACGTCCGCCGCCTCGATCGCCACATCCGTGCCGGTGCCGATGGCCAGCCCGACATCGGCGGCGGCCAGCGCGGGGGGGGCGTCGTTGATCCCGTCCCCCCCGACGAAGGCAACTGCCGCCTCGTTGCGCAAGGCTTCGATGACGGCAAGTTTGTCAGCGGGCAGCAGTTCGGCCTGAACATGGTCGATGCCCAGCCGTGCCGCCACCGCCCGCGCGGTGGGGGGGGCGGCATCGCCGGTCAGCATGGCCACTTTCAGCCCCCCCAACCGATGAAGTGCCTCGATGGCGGCGGGCGTGCCCTCCTTGATTGGGTCGGCGACGGCGATGAGCGCCGCAAGCTCGCCATCCACCGCCGCGAACAAAGGCGTCTGCCCCCCCTCGGCAGCCAGTTCTTCGGCGCGCGCAGGCCAGTCACCCAGACCCACCCCCCCCTTGCGGGTCATCAGCCGTTCCGCGCCGACCAGCACCATGTGCCCGTCCACCCCGCCCCCCCTGAATGCCGAACCCCCCCGGCATCGCGCGCACCGTCCCGGCGGCCGGAACGGCCAACCCGGTTGCGCGGGCCTCGATGGCCCGGGCAATCGGGTGCTCGCTGCCGGCCTCAACCGCGGCGACCAGGCGCAAGACCTCGTCCGCGTCCATTCCTTCGGCCACATCGAAGGCGGTGACCGAGGGCCGCCCTTCGGTCAGCGTCCCGGTCTTGTCCAGCGCCACGATGCCCACGCCCTCCAATGCCTGCAGCGCGTCACCCTTGCGAAACAGCACACCCAGCTCGGCACCCCCCCGCCCGGTGCCGACCATGATCGACACCGGCGTCGCCAGCCCCCCCATGGCGCAGGGGGGGCAGGCAATGATCAGCACTGCGACCCCCCCCGCAACCAGCGCGTGGCCCAGCGCGGGCGATGGCCCCCCCAGCGCCAGCCAGGCCAGCACCGTGACGGCTGCCACCACCAGAACCGCCGGCACGAAATAGAGCGTCACCCGGTCCACCATCGACTGGATCGGCAGTTTCGCGCCTTGCGCCTGTTCGACCAAGGACACGATCCGCGCCAGCATCGTGTCGCCACCGACCGCCTCGGCCCGCATGACCAGCGCACCATCGCCATTGACCGTACCACCGACCAGGCCGTCGCCCGGCGCTTTGCGCACCGGCACCGGTTCGCCCGTGACCATGCTTTCATCCACCCAGGAGCTGCCCTTGGTCACAACCCCCCCGTCCACCGCGATCCGTTCACCTGGGCGCAGGTGAACGAGGTCGCCGGTGACCAACTCGCCCACGGCCAGCGCGACTACGTCCCCCCCGTCCCGTTCGACCCGCGCCGTGTCCGGGCGCAGGGCCATCAGCGCCTCGATCGCGGCCCCCCCGGTGCGCCCCCCCGCGCGCGCGCCTCCAGCCAGCGGCCGAACAGCACCAGCACCACGATCACCGCCGCCGCTTCGAAATAGACATTGGCCGTGCCAGCCGGCAGCCAGCCCGGCGCGAAAGTGGCCACGACCGAGAACCCCCCCCAGGCCGCCCCCCCGGTGCCCAGCGCGACCAAGGCATTCATGTCCGGCGCGCCCTTGATGAGAAGAGGCCAGCCGATCCGGTGAAACCGCCAGCCCGGCCCCCCCACCAACACGGCGGTCGCCAGCACGAACTGGATCAGGTGGCTGTTTGATGTGCCAATCACCCGCGCCACCCAGTGGTGGAAGGCGGGCACCGCATGGCCGCCCATTTCAAGCGTAAAGACCGGCAAGGCCAGCACGGCGGCGATCAGCGTAAGCCACCCCCCCAGCTGCCGCGCCTCTTCCGCCTTGCGGACCGAGGCAGGCTCCGGCGCTTCCCCCCCGCCCGAAATCACTATGGCTTGATAGCCTGCGCCTTCAACCGCGCGCAGCAGGACCGCTGGATCCGTGCCCTGCAACAGCTCCAACTCCGCACGCTCGGTGGCCATATTCACCTGGGCGGCGGTCACACCGGGCACCCCCCCGGCCAAGGCCTTTTCGACCCGACCAACACAGGCCGCGCAGGTCATGCCTGCGATCGACAGCTCCACGCGGTCCGTGCGCGGCGGATAGCCCGCCGCCTCTGCCGCCCGGATCAGGCTGCCGCATTGGCGGGGGGGGCATCAAAGGACACCGTCGCGCGTTCGGCCGCCAGGTTCACCTGGGCCGAGGATACGCCCTCGACCCCCCCTGCCAGGGCGTGTTCCACCCGCCCCCCCACACATGCCGCGCAGGTCATGCCCTGCACCTCGAAAGTCACCTGTTGCATTGCGCACCATTTTCCGTTTCAAGGGAAGGATATAAACCTTCCCAGTCTGGGAAGGTCAAGAGCGTTTCGAAAGGATCGACCCCCCCCAATGACAATCTGGAAAGTGCCCGGCATGCACTGCGGCAAATGCAGTGCCAAGATCGAGGCCGCGGTGACCCAAGCCGACCCCCCCACCGCCTTCCTTGAATTCGACATGGAGGCACGAACCGTCGAGGTCGACAGCGTGCTGGACGCGGAGGCCCTGAAAGCCGCCTTCAACACGGCGGGATTCGAGGCGACCCCCCCACCCGGCTAAGCCGCCAAACGCACGATTTGCCCGCCCCCCCGCCGGGCAAAAAGGCATCAAATCGGTGCCGATCCCTTACTTTTGACCAAACGGTAAATCTTGCCAATCCCGTCCACCCATGCGACCTTGGGCCGGACTGTCAAAACCCGAGGGATCCCCCCCCGTGCAGACCGACACCACCCCCCCCACCGCCGCGGCGGCAAAGAGTGCATCCGGCACCGCCCAACTGCCCCCCCAGGTGACCGAACCGCGCAACCCGGGCATGGCGCTCGATATGGACTGGGTGCGTGCCGTGCAGGCCAATACCTCGGCCATCGAACGGCGCTGCAAAACCCTGCCCGGCCGGCGGTCGGTCAAGAAAAGCCACCAGGCCGCCTGGCTTTTGAAGGCGATCACCTGCATCGACCTGACCACCCTGGCCGGTGACGACACGCCGGGCCGCGTGCGCCGCCTGTGCGCGAAGGCCGCCCAACCGGTACGTCCGGACATCCTTGAGGCGCTTGGTGTCGAGGGCATTACCACCGGTGCGGTCTGTGTCTATCACGACATGATCGAACCCGCCGTGGAGGCGCTTGACGGCACCGGCATCCCGGTCGCCGCCGTCTCCACCGGTTTCCCGGCGGGCCTCAGCCCCCCCTTCCACCTACGGCTGGAAGAAATCCGCGAAAGCGTGAACGCGGGCGCGCATGAGATCGACATCGTCATCTCCCGCCGCCACGTGCTGACCGGCGACTGGCAGGCGCTTTATGACGAGATGAAAGCCTTCCGCGAGGCCTGCGGTGAGGCGCATGTGAAGGCGATCCTGGCCACCGGCGAGCTGGGCTCCCTGCGCAATGTCGCGCGCGCGTCGCTGGTGTGCATGATGGCCGGAGCGGACTTCATCAAGACCTCGACCGGCAAGGAAAGCGTGAATGCCACCCTGCCCGTCAGCCTCACCATGATCCGCGCAATCCGCGACTATCACGAACGCACCGGCTACCGCGTCGGCTACAAGCCCGCGGGCGGGATTTCCAAGGCCAAGGACGCGATCACCTACCTCGCCCTGATGAAGGACGAACTGGGCGACCGCTGGCTGCAACCCGACCTGTTCCGCTTCGGCGCGTCCTCCCTGCTGGGCGATATCGAACGCCAGCTGGAACACCATGTCACCGGCCAATATTCGGCTCCTACCGTCATCCCATGGGGGGGTAAGCCATGACCGTCAAAGAAATCTTCGAAACCATGGATTACGGCCCGGCCCCCCCCGAAAGCGCGGGCGAGGCGATGGCTTGGCTGGACGGCGCAGGCCGCGCCTTTGGCTCGTTCATCGACGGCAAGATGGGCGCGATGGGCGACAGTTTTGAGGCCAAGAACCCCCCCGCCACCGGCGAGCTGCTGGCCCATCTGACCCAGGCCACACCGGATGATGTGGACGCCGCTGTTTCCGCCGCCCGCCGCGCCTTCAACTCCTGGTCGAAACGTCCGGGCCATGAGCGGGCGAAATACCTCTATGCGCTGGCGCGACTGGTGCAGAAACACGCGCGCCTGTTCGCGGTGCTGGAAACGCTCGACAACGGCAAGCCGATCCGTGAAAGCCGCGATATCGACATTCCCCCCCTGGTCGCGCGCCATTTCTACTACCACGCGGGCATGGCCCAACTGATGGAGCCGAACTGCCGACCGCGCGGCGCTGGGTGTCTGCGGCCAGATCATCCCGTGGAACTTCCCGCTGCTCATGCTGGCCTGGAAGGTCGCGCCCGCCATTGCCATGGGCAATACGGTGGTGCTGAAACCCGCCGAATACACCTCGCTGACCGCGCTGCTGTTTGCGCAGATTTGTCAGGAGGCCGGGCTGCCCAAGGGCGTCGTCAACATCGTGACCGGCGACGGCCGTGTGGGCGATGCGATTTGCAGCCATGAAGACGTAGACAAGATCGCCTTTACCGGCTCGACCGAAGTGGGTCGGATCATCCGCCGCGCCACTGCCGGATCGGGCAAGGCGCTGACCTTGGAGCTGGGCGGCAAGTCGCCCTATATCGTTTTCGACGATGCCGATCTGGACTCGGCGGTCGAAGGGCTGGTCGATGCGATCTGGTTCAACCAGGGTCAGGTCTGCTGCGCCGGTTCGCGCCTGTTGGTGCAAGAAGGTGTTGCCGACCGGTTCCACACCAAGCTGCGCACCCGGATGGAAGGGCTGCGCGTCGGCAATCCGCTGGACAAGGTCATCGACGTGGGTGCGCTGGTCGACCCGGTGCAGTTGCAGACCGTGACCACATTGGTTGACAGCGTCGCAGGCGAAGGCGACGTGTTCCGCGCACCCTGCGCGCTGCCGGAAAACGGCTGTTTCTACCCGCCCACCCTGATCACCGGCCTCAGCCAGGCCTCGACCCTGATGCAAGAGGAAATCTTCGGGCCCGTTCTGGTCTCGACCACGTTCCGCACGCCGTCCGAGGCGGTTCAGGTGGCCAACAACACCCGCTACGGGCTGGCGGCCTCTGTCTGGTCCGAGAATGTGAACCTGGCTCTGGATATCGCGCCGAAACTGGTCGCGGGCGTGGTCTGGGTCAATGGCACCAACATGTTCGACGCCGCTGCCGGGTTCGGCGGTGTACGTGAAAGCGGGTTCGGCCGCGAAGGCGGTTGGGAGGGCCTGCAGGCCTATACCAAGCCGCGCACCAAGCCTGTCCCCCCCCTAAAACCCGTGGCCCCCCCGGTTGCCGCCCCCCCCAAGGACGCCAAGGTCGATGCGCTGGACCGCACCGCCAAGTTCTTTGTCGGCGGCAAGCAGGCGCGGCCCGATGGCGGCTATTCGCAAGCCATCTGGTCCCCCCCCAAGGGCGCATTGCTGGGCCACGTGGCATCGCCAACCGCAAGGACATCCGCAACGCGGTCGAGGCGGCGCACGCGGCCAAGTCCTGGTCCGGCACCACCGCCCATTTGCGCGCGCAGATCCTTTATTACATCGCCGAGAACCTCTCGGCCCGCGCCGAGGAATTTGCCCACCGCATCAACCAGATGACCGGCAAGCGAAACGGCGCGCGCGAGGTCGAGGCCGCCGTTTCCCGCCTGTTCAGCTACGGTGCCTGGGCGGACAAGTTCGACGGGGGGGCCGCGAAACCCGTGCCCCCCCTGCGCGGCGTGGCCCTGGCGATGAACGAACCGGTGGGCGTGATCGGTGCCTTCTGCCCGGATGATCAGCCGCTGCTGGGCCTCGTGTCCCTGGTGGCCCCCCCCGCCATCGCCATGGGCAACCGCGTGGTCGCCGTGGCGTCCGAGCCCTACCCGCTGGCCGCCACCGATTTCTACCAGGTGCTGGAGACCTCGGACCTGCCGGGTGGCGTGGTGAACATCCTGACCGGGGGGGCGCATGCGGAACTGGCCGGCACGCTGGCCGGCCACCTGGATGTGGACGCGGTCTGGAGCCATTCCGGCGCGGATATCTCGGCACTGGTCGAGGAAGCCTCGGCCGGTAACATCAAACGCACCTGGGTGAACAACGCCACAGGCCGCGACTGGTATGGCACGGCAGGCGAAGGCCGCGAATTCCTGGCTCAGGCCACGGAGGTCAAAACCGTCTGGGTGCCTTACGGGGGGGAGTGATCCCCCCCCAAGGGGGGGTTGCGCTGCCGCGTCAGGCGCCTTCGGCGCCCTCCTTGGCATCGCGGGGGGGGCGCCTCGCCTGCGGCTCGGCGCGACACGGGGGGGGAGCGGGTGCATCCCTAAAAGCGAACGCCTGGGGGGGGAGACGCCCGGCAATTTCTGGCCTTCGGCGAGGATATTTTCAGAAAGATGAAAGGCGCATAGACGTTCTATCCCCCCCGCGCCCTTGAGTGAGCCAAGCCGGGCAACGCGGCGGGGGGTGGGAGGCCACGCGGCCTGCCCCCCCACGCGCAACACCTGCCTGGGCGGGAGCCGCGTTGCCCGGCTCAGCGTTTCGGTTTCGACCGCCAGGTGCCCAGCCAGCGCGAGAAGCGCCCCCCCTTGGCCTCATCCGCGCGGGCGTCGACCCTCTCCCAGGCTTCGCCCGCCTCGTTCAGCGCCGGTCGATGGAGCGTTCGCGGAATTGCCGCCACATCGCACGGATGAACAGCACGGCGATGATCAGGAAGACGAAGAAGAAGATGTTGAACCAGGGGGGGATGATGCGCACATCCGGGCCGTCCACCGGCTTGATCGCCACCGCATTGGGGGGGAAGATCGAAATCAGCTCGTTGCGCCAACCATAATGGGTCATCACGGCCCACTTCGGCTCTTCTGGGGGGGTTGAGCGCAAGTCGTCAGCCTGTGTTTGCAGGTTTGCGGTGTCGAACTTGAAATAAGGCGGCCAGGACCAGCCGGTATCTTCGTTGCGATAGACCATCGGTTCCTCGGTTCCTCGGGGGGGAACAAACCCGAAAAGCCAGGTCTTGCGGCGCACGGTCTGGATAAACTGCACATCCCGGTTCACCAACTCGGCGGATTGGTCATCGGGCTTCGCCCAGAACAAGCGGGTCCAGTCATTCAGATCCTGCCGTTCCTGATAGGTGTTCACCACCCGCACGATGTCGTGTTGTGGCAGGGTGTAATGCAGCAGTAGAAAGAGCACCAAGCCGATGACGGAACGTAGCGTCCATTTCACGTAAGCCATTTGAACCTCAGACAAAATTGATCAGATAGAGCAGCGACAAGCCCGCCAAAAGCGGAACCACATAGACCAGAAGGATCAGCTTGGGCCGGATACCGGCGTTATACTCGGCGATACCGGCCTCGACAAAAGCCTCCCGCTCGGGACTGTCGGTGTCGCCGGGATGACCTTCGGCCCATTCGTTCTCCAGCTTTTCGCGCCGGACCGAACGGGAATAGACGCTGACCGCGAAATAAACCACGCTCAGCCCGATGAAGCCGAAGATGACAAGTCGGATCAGTCCCATGTGCTACCTCCTCCTGATCGCGCCCCCCCAGGGACCGACAAGGTCAACCAGATCCGGTTTGCGTCGGGGGGGCGGGGGGGGCGGCGCTTGAACGGCCACTTCCCGCCCGCCGAACAGCGCCTCACGCGCGCCGGCCTTGTTGGCCATATAGTCACGATACAGGAACTCCGCCACATATTCCTTCTTGCGTTCGGGCCAGGACGCATAGGCCTGATAAAACGCCTGTTTGTGGCAGATGAAGAGCTGGCGGAAGTCCTTCGGTGCCAGTTCCGCCAGCAGCTGGTTGATCAGGTCGCGATCCGGGTGGTCGGGCCGCGCGCGCAAGGTGTAGAAATAGGCCGGATGGCGCGAGGTGAGACGCGGCCACTTGCCGTTGTTTTCCGCCCAGCGCACAAGCGCTGCAAGCGCCTGGAATTCCTTGGGCAGGTCGGATCCCATGCGATGGGCCAACTGACGCAGTTCGCGGGCCGACATGGCCCCCCCCATGTCCTCGCCCTTCGACGCTGCCGCATCCACCAGGATGAAGTCCATCTTCTGGCGCAGGATCGTCGCGCCGTTCACGCCGCGCGCCTTGATCACCGGTTCGACCAGCCCGTTCACTTCCAGGAACGTCGCGATGCCGTTGGGTTCACTGCGGGTAAAGACGTCGCCCACCGGCAGCTTTTCCGCAGGCCGTTCCCCCCCCATCGCGATCACCGCCGGGTGTTCCACATCGCGAAACACATAAAGCCCGCCGAAATGGTCGGTCCAGAAGTTGTCCTGTGTGTATTCCGCGCGCCCCCCCAGATCAATCGGCGTGCGCGTCACGTCGCCGGTCTGTTTGGCAAGCCCGATCATCTCGGCGATCAACACATCGTCGAACCAGGCGTCGGTCTCGGCCTGAAACTCGTCGATCTTGTCCGCCAGCAGCCGCGCGTTGGCGACATGGGCCTGGGTCGTGTCTGCCTCCACCACGATCTTGCGAATGTCGAAGAGCTTTGCGGGGGGGGTGGACACCTCATAGACCGAGTTCATCAATTCGCCCGCCACCGCGTCATGGGCGGTCAGCGCAAAGAGCTTCGCCTCGTTGTCTTCGATGAATTGCCGCAGGATCCCGCGCGAGGTCGAGAACTTGGCATTGAGCAGCGGTGCCCGGCGCTGGTCGGTGGTGAGGATGATGAACTGCCGGTTGCAACCATTCGGGTTCAGGTAGAGGTCATCGCCCAGCTCATCCCCCCCGATCTCGGGCGAATAACCGGAGATGTCGATGTGGAAGTCAGGCAGCTGGGTGCGCTTGCCGGTCAGCCCCCCCTCAAGCGCCCGGTTATAGCGCTCAATGAGAGCCGGGCTATCCACCCGGATCAGATTGCCGAACATCAGGCCACGTTGGATGAGGCGTTTCATCGGGTTCCCTTTGTTTCTTTTAGATTCAGTAGGAAATCAATTCTCAGGAGTTGCCAACGGCTTTCCTGCTCTGGGGGGGACAAGCGCTCACGAATACTATTCAGTTCGTCACGCAATGATGCTGGTATTCGTTCCAACCCACTTGGCATTCGGAAACGGGTAAAGTCGCCAAAATGCATGTTACCTTCGAGCACTTTCAGAAGCCGCCCAACATTCGCATCTATAGACTCACCGTGGGAATACTCGAATGTTCTGGGACTGCCGCCAAACCGGGAGGCCACAACCCGGTCCAACTCGGCGAGCAAGCGTCGAAGGGCGGCATTGAGTTGCTTTTCCGCTAGGTCTTCCCGCCTTTGGCGATGCTCCATCTCAAAGATTTCACCCTGTTTCTGAATTACCTTGGCTTGAGCCTCTTGGGCCTCTGCCATTCGTTCGTATTCTTTCCGAGCTAACTGAAGCTCAACCCGCTGTGCCGCCAACTCGATACTCTGCAACCACACCGTCACGATGATCCAGACAAATGCCAGTGCCCCCCCGGCAAATCCAGTCAAGGTATCCCCCCCTATTTCATTCGGACGAGAAGCTAGGAACACGCTCCATTTTGAGACGCATTCCCCCCCGTCCACACACAGCGAACTCAATGCCATTGCGGCACCGAACATAGAAATCCCAACGGAGGCCACAACACCCCCCCACGTTACCGGATGATTCAAACGGTCCTTCCAACCACCCTCCCGCCCACCCGCGGTCAGGCTCTGCCCTATGTTAGTCTGTGCCGTCATTGCTCTACACTCTTTCCTTTCCGCGTCAGGCGGCCGGAGAACCACTCCAGATAGATTGCATAGGCCAGCGAGAACCACGGGTGATAGACCACCACGACATGCCAGATCCGTTCGGGAAACACGTGCTCCACGTCTCGTAGAAACACGATCGCGAAGAGCACATATAGCAAGCCAAGCGACGCCGCGACCAAATGATACCAGACGACAAACCGCAGCAGTCGCCAGCCCTTTTGCGGCATCGGGAAGCCGAGCCGGAAGACCAAGAGGTCCACCAGAGTGACCGCCACGACGAGCGCTAGGAGGGTCGCGGTTTCGCTCACCCCCCCTTCCCCCCCTCCAGATACCTCTTCTTCGCCTCCTCCTGACGGCCGAAGTCGCGCACCATCGCCTCGATCGCGGCCTCGTCCGACTTGTCGGCGTAGCGGAATTCGCTGTCGGCATAGCGGTTGATCTCCTGGATCACCATGTCGACCGTGATCGGCTGGCGCAGCTCCTCGATCATGGCGCGTTTGGTGTCGTAGTCCTTGAACAGGAACAGGTCCGGGTTCTCCATCCATTCGTCCGGCAGCTCGAAGTCCATCGCGCGCACTTTAATGGCATCGGTGATGTTCTTGATCGCGCGCCCGGTGAAGCGCTCGTCCGCCTCCTGGATGCCCTTCAGGTAGGTGCCCAGTTTCGCAATCGTGTCGAGCTTGCCGATGTCCTTGGACACGCGTTCATAGACCCGCACCAGCCCGTCCTCATGCGGGCGGTTGTGGCTGTCGAAACTGGCGGCGACGGCCTTCTTGATCTCCTGCGCGGCAAACGGCTCGAAGTCCCCCCCCAGCGGGATCGAATGGTTCTTGCCCATCAAGAGGTTCAGAATGTCCACATAGTCGTCCCGCGTCTGCGGCCCGTCGACCAGGAAACGCGCGCCCGCCCGCTGGCGCAGGGCGTCGTCCACGTTCTCGGGGGGGTAGTTCGAGAACATGCCGAAGGTGCAGTTCCCCCCCCGCACCACGGTGCCCGCACCGGCAAAGCTCTCCATCAGCACGGCGGTGATCTCCAACTGGCCCGCGCTGGACTGTCGGTCACCACGCTTGCCCGCCAGCTGGTCTATGTCGTCAATCGTACCGAAGCCGATCACGTTGGGGGGGTCAATCACGTTATTGATGAAGGCCTTGGCGTTCTGCGCGACTTGCCCTGGTAGCTGTCGATGCTCTCGGTCGACAGGTTCTGGTAGCGGAACGGATAGCCCGCGACGCCGCAATAGTCATTGATCAGCCCCCCCGCCATCATCTGGATCAGCGTCGTCTTGCCCGTGCCCGGCTTGCCGTCGCCCATGAAGGTAAAGATGAAGCCGCCCAGCTCCGCGAACGGGTTCAGCTTGCGGTCAAAATCATAGGCCATCAGCATCTTGGACAGTTTCATCGCCTGGTACTTGGCGATGTGGTTGCCCACGACCTCATTGGGCTTCTTGAAGCTCATGGTGAGTTTCGAGCCCTTCGCGGCGCGCGCCGGGGGGGTGAACCCGGAAATGGTCAGGTCGTCCGCCTCAACACGGAAGTTGTTGCCGGTAAAGGGCTCCAGACGAGCGGCGGTCTGGGCGCGCAGGCTGACCTTTTCCATAAGCTGTTCGGCATAGGCCATGACAGTGGGCACGAGCTTGTCTTCGCTGTCGGCGAAGGTCGCCAACTCCTGGTCCAGCTCCCACAAAGCGCCGTGCAGGGCCAGCCCGGCATTGTCGGTCAGAACCTCCTCCACCGCGCCGATTTCCACCGACACTTCAGAGGTATGGGCCGCCAGCAGATAGGCCGTGGCATTGGCAAAAACCGACAGGGTGACAAGGCTTTCGGCAGCCAGAAGTTCGGTGAACTCGGCGGAGCGATCCGCGCCCAAAGCGCCCTCCAGGTTCGCCTTCTTCAACGCCACCAACCGGTCTGTTCGGCGTATCCCTCCCCCCCCATCGCAAGGGCAATCGAAATGGCGCGGCGCAGCGTATGCAAAACCGTTGCCTGCACCGGGCTGACCAGAGGGTCGCCCTCGTCCGCCCCCCCCTCGATCCGATCCACCAAGCGCACGCCTTCGGGTCGCGCGGTCGACCGTGTCACCAGCCCCCCCGGCGTGGTCGACCGAAATCGCCGACGCGTACCAATCCCCCCGGGGGGGACCGTTCGGGCGCGTTTACCTCCACCTTCGGTTTGGCAATGCGCGGGGGGTGTGGTCCACCCCCCCCTCCAACATCGCCGCCGCCGCCGCGTAATGCGCGCGGATTTCCTCTTCGCGAAGCTCCATCTGGTCAGCTGGCATGCTCATCTCAAAATCCTGCTTTCATCTTTCTTCAAATATCCCGGGGGGGGTTTGGTCGCGCCAGAGGCGCGCAATGGGCCGTCACTGGCCCCCCCCAATGCCTCACCGATAACTCAACACCCGCCCGCCCGGGCTTACCACGAACTTGCGCACATCGCGAAACCCCCCCGGTGGGTTCTTTTCCGCCAGCACCTGATAGGGGGGGCGCTGCGGCAGGATGATCGAGCGTTCCATCCGCGTGGCACCAGTATCCGCACCGCGGCCCGCAAAGGGGGGTCCAGCGCGAAAACTTCGCGTTCGACCGAGCTGAACCAGCCGGATTTTTCCATCTCGACCCGCTCGCTTTCCAGTTCCTCGACCGTCCAGGCCAGCGCCCAGTCCTCGCCGGGCGGAGACTTCGCCTGTTCCAGCACCTCGCGCAGCGTCCGGTCTGGCGGGTAAACGTGTGCGAGTACATCGGGCCCACGTGGATGCGTTTCAGCGACTTGGGGGGGTGCAGGTCGTCGAAGTCGCGGTCGAACCCGCTGGCGATGGTCACCAGCTTCAGCCCGGCCATGGCCTGCGCCATCAGGTGGGATTGCGCCTGCGGCCAGCGGCGTTCGTCCTTGGGCAGGGCCGTGCGGCCGGTGTCCTCAACCTCCATCAGGTAGATCGTCGGGATGTTCTGACGGCTGTCATAGACCGCCCAATGCACCAGATAGCGGCGTCGCGCATCGCGGCCTTGATGGCCATTGTTGCCCAGCCAGATCACATCCGGATGGTTCTGCGGCCAGAACAAATCGCCCTTTTGCAGCTCTTCGTAATAGAGCCTTTGCGACAGCGCATATTGCAATCTGGTCGGGATCGTCAGTTCGCCGACAATGGTCTGCACCATCTGCGATTTCAGCTCGGCGGCGGAGGGCATGCCGGCCAGATGCTTGCCCGCCTGGGCCGCATCCGCCGCCATCTGCAACAGCTCGGCATGGACCGGAAAGCCGCTTTCATGCCGGTCGAAGGTCAGGCTGCCGTGGCCTTCACCCCCCCGACCTGACCAGAAGTGCTTGTTGGCCAGCGCGCGGAAGGTAAAGCCCAGGCCAACCAGATAGCGCGCCAGCACCTCGACCTCTTCGCGTCCCATGCGCCCCCCCTCGGCCTCCATCTGCCCGGCGACACGGGCCAAGTGCCCGGTAATTCGCGCAAATTTCGAGAAATAGCGCCGCGTGACCATGGTGTCGGAGAGCGACTGGTGGTCCTGGGTGAGAGTGTCTGTTTCGGTCATTTCAGATCAATGCCTTGAAACGGAGAGGTGAGGGTAGCGCCCGACCCTGGGTGGGCGCATTCTAACAGCAAATTGGGCGACCGGCTGGCGCGAACCGCGGGATTTGTGAGCAGCGCAACGTCGCGGTAGCGCCTCCCGTGGGGGGGAGGGTCGGGCGCTGCCCGGCGGTGCCGCCGGGCGGAGCAGATGGAAAGGCTCGTCTACTCATTGTCGCCTTTGCGCAACTCTCTGATCCAGACAAGAGCGCCGACCGCAAACAATACCCACAATCCATGCGTGGCGTAAGCCGAGCTGTCTCTGCCTTCGCCCACCAGCAGCTCCCAAAGGGGGGGCAGCTGAGGAAATAAGCTCCATGCACCCAGCCCCCCCACAAGGGCCACCAGGGCCGTTAAGGCCAGCCCGTCCTTCATGACCCATACAGGTTCTTGTCATGCTTCTCGACAATCGCCTGGAAGCGGCGGGCGAAGCGTTCGTCGGCCTTGGCCTTGGCTTCCAGCACGTCGCGGGCAAAGACCATGTGGTCTTCGTGCGCCTCCAGCATGTCGGCCATCTTCTGGTTGGTCGCGGTGCCGATGGCGGCCATGGCGGCCTGGGCTTCCTTGTCGGTCTCGACCCCCCCGATCTCGTTGATCCGGTGGGCGATGTCCTGCTGCTGCGCGGTTTTCAACGACTTGGACAGCGCATCATAGAGCACGACCCGCTGCTTGGTGTCCGTCTGCAGCTTGTTGATCAGCACCATCTGGGTGGCGGCCTGGTTTTGCAGGCTGTCGACCCAGGTCTTGCCCTTTTCGATATAGCGTTCAAGGGTTTGGCTGTTCGCCAGCTTGACCTGTTCCTGCTGCACCATCTCGTTGTACTTGGCATTGAGCTCGGCCAGATCGGTCTCCAGCTTGGTGCGCGCGGCGGCGTCCTGTTCGACGCTGATCTTGTTTTCCAGCTCGATGATCTTCGGGTCCATGCCCAGGATCTCGGCACGTAAGGCTTCCAGCTCGCCCACCACCAATTCACGTTCGTCCAAGGTGGTCGCAAGGTTCGCGCCGACGCTTTCCTTCTGCTCGTTGAGCATTTCCAGCTGCCCTTCCAGGAGCTTCACAATCGTGTCCGATTGGCCGATCAGCTCCTGCAGCTTGTCGTCGATCGAGGCCGTGCGCATGCGTTCCTGACGCAGGCTTTCCGACTTGGCCTTCGAGAAGATGCCAACAAAACTTTCCCACCCGGTCTTCGACCGCATTTCGTCGAAATCCCTGGAAAAACCGGCCGTTACATCATCAAGCCCCCCCATGATCAGCTCGGCGATATTGGCGTTCATCGCATCCGTGTGGGCGTGCACATCTTCCAGCGTCGCGTTCTCGATATCAATGCTGGCATCCGTGCCCGAGGCCATCTTCTGGCGGGCCGTTTCAATCCGCGTGGTCAGCTTGGAAATCTTGGCTTGGGCCTCGGCGACCTGAGACTGGCTTTCACGGATCTGGGTATCGAAATCGGACATGGCGCTCCCTCGGAAGTAAAAAGGTGTAACATTCAGTTGGGGGGGTGAGGTTAGCGCGATTTTAAGGGGGGGGCAACAGTCGGATTTCCCGGAAAGGGTGCGTTTTTGTGGCGCATTTTCAGGGGGGGAAATTCCATGCGTTGCACGGGCATCAAAGCTCCTAACCTGCCGCCATGACCGATGCCTTGCTGACCGAAATCGCTGCCCGCCGCGACGACCTGATCCGCCTGACCCAAGAGCTGATCCGCATCCCCCCCACGCTGAACCCGCCGGGGGGGCGGGACTATCGCACCATCTGTTCCTTCATCGCCGAGCGGATGGGACAGCAGGGATGGGAGGTGGAAATGATCCGTGCGGAGGGCACGCCGGGGGGGGACAGCAGGGACTATCCGCGTTGGAATGTTGTCTGCCGCCACAAGGGGGGGCTAAGTGCCGGAGATTGCGTGCATTTCAACTCCCACCATGATGTGGTGGAGGTCGGCCACGGCTGGACCCGTGACCCGTTTGGCGGCGAGCTTGAGGACGGGAAAATCTATGGCCGCGGGGGGGCCTGCGACATGAAGGGCGGGCTGGCCGCCTCGATCATAGCCGCCGAAGCCTTTGTCGCGCTGCAACCGGACCATAAGGGCACGGTCGAGATTTCAGCCACCGCAGACGAGGAAACCGGCGGCTATGGCGGGGGGGTCGCCTACCTGGCCGAACAGGGCTACTTCGATCCCGACCGCGTGCAGCATGTGATCATCCCTGAGCCCTTGAATAAAAACAGAATTTGCCTGGGTCACCGGGGGGCGTCTGGTGGGCTGAAATCGAGACCAAGGGGGGGCGCATCGCCCATGGCTCGATGCCGTTCCTGGGGGGGGACAGCGCGATCCGGCATATGGGGGGGGCGGTGCTGGAGGAGATGGAACGGCACCTGTTTCCGCTGCTCGCCAGCAAGCGCACGGACATGCCGGTGGTGCCGGAAGGGGGGGCCAAGCAATCGACGCTGAACATCAACTCGATCCACGGCGGTGAGGCCGAGCAAGATGCTGATTTCACAGGATTTCCCGCGCCCTGCGTGGCGGACCGCTGCCGCATCGTGATCGACCGCCGCTTCCTGATCGAAGAGGACATCGCCGAGGTCAAGGCCGAGGTGCACCGGATGCTGGAGAAGATCAAGGCGGAGCGTCCGAATTTCGAGTATGAAATCAAGGAGATGCACGAGGTCACCCCCCCGACCATGACCGACCGTGAAGCGCCGGTCGTGACTTCAACCGCGGCGGCCATCGAAAAGGTGCTGGGCGAGCGGCCCGCCTATGTCGTAAGCCCCCCCGGAACTTACGACCAAAAACACATCGACCGGATCGGGCGACTGAAGAATTGCATCGCCTACGGGCCGGGCATCCTGGACCTGGCGCATCAGCGATGAATGGGTGGGTGTCCGGGACATGGAGGACAGCGCGGGGGGGGTGATGGCGCTCGTCTTGAAGGAGCTGCTTGTTTAAAATCTTTAACGGCCTCTGGGGGGGCGAAACTTTAACGTTTCGGGCTGGACCGGAAGGTGAACTTTAACGTCTTTAAACGTTGAAAAAGGTGCGCCCATGGCCTGGGAAGAGCTCGACGGGTTTCATGACAGCACGTAGCGGGGGGGGTCGAATTCGACCAACCGGCACCCGCCTCACCCTGCACTTCGTGAACGAACAGGGGGGGGCGGAGACCACGCTGCACGTTAACGACATCCTGCACCTGCGGGCGGAAGGGTTACGGATGCAGAATGTCGCCAGCCGGTTCACGCTGTGGCGCGGGGGGGATGGATCCGCGTCACCGGACGCGGCGCTGACCTGGGTCTATGGGCTGGCAGAAGGCGACAGGCTCGCGACAGATGATGCGTTGGCGGCGCATCTGCGGAGCCTGCGCGACGGGGGGGCCACGCGGCTCTTGTGGCTGGACCCCCCCAGTTGCGGCGCGGAGTTGGGCGTGCATTTCGCAGGCTCGGTGGACCGGCTCTGACGCCCTATTCCTGCCCCCCCGCCTTTACCGACAGGTCCCGCCAGAGCGCGGTCATCATTGCCAGCCCCCCCTCGCGGGCGGTTGATTTCAGCAGGTGTTCGTCGGGGGGGGCGTGTTGGCAGCAGGAGTTGTAGCTGTGCGGCAGCCAGAGGGTTTCGAGCCCGAGGACCTTGGTAAAGATGTCATTGGGCAGGGAGCCGCCGCTGCTGGGCAGGACCTGGAGCTTTTTGCCGAGGCAGCGCTGGACCGAACCGACCGCCCAGGCGACCCAGGGGGGGGTGTCGGGGGGGGAGAGACAGGTGGCGGGGGGGAAATCCTCGTTGCCGGGGGGGTCCTGGGTGATCTGGAGCTGGGTAAACCCGTGGGCGTCAAGGTATCGGCGCAGCGCCGGCAGGATGTCGTGCTGGTCGATACTGGCGGGGGGGAAACGAATGCCACAATGGGCCTTTGTGCAGGGTTGCACCGCGTTGACCGGGTTGGCGGCGTCGCCGTGGTCGATGGCGAGCACGGCGAAGCTGGGCCAAAGGGCGGTTTTCTCCCACTGGGTCAGGCCGGGTTCGCCCCCCCAGTCGGGGGGGTCGGGGGGGCGGTCGGGACCGGTGCCCGCGTCGAACGGGCAGCCATCGAGCGCGCGGCGCATCGCCGGGTCGAGGCTTTCGGGACGCCATTCGGGCACGTTCAACCGCCCCCCCTCGCGGGTCGAGATGGCGGCGATGGCATGGGATAGGATCACGGCGGGGGGGTCGGCGATGAAACCGCCCCCCCAGGTGCCGGAGTGGTGGGCTTCCTCGCGCAGAGAGATTTCCAGCGTGAAATTCATCACGCCCCCCCGGTGGCCCAGGCAGAGGGTTGGCACGTCCGGGGGGGCCACGCGAGGGCCGTCGGAGGCGATGAGCACATCGGCAGAGAGCAGGTCGGGGGGGTGGGCCGTGGCGAACTCGCGAAGGCCGATGGAGCCTACCTCTTCCGAGGTTTCGATCAGGAATTTGACGTTGTAGCCGAGGCGGCCCTGCTGCGCGTCCAGAACGGATTTCAGGGCCAGCAGGTTGATCAGATGCTGCCCCCCCTTGTTGTCCGCCGTGCCGCGCCCGAAGAACCGGTCGCCGGCGTCGTCCAGCTGGTAGGGGGGGTCACGCCCATCGGCCCAGGCACCTTGCATGCCGGGGGGGACCACGTCGCCGTGGCCGTAGGTCAGCACGGTGGGCAGGCTTTGGTCCTCGATCCGGGTGGCCAATAGGATTGGGCCGCCGCCGGATTTCGGGTTGTCGTGGATCGCGGTGGTGAACCCCCCCATGTCCTTGAACAGGGGGGGGACAAGCGCCTTTTCCAGATAGGCGCGCAGGACCGGGTGTTTGGCCGGGTCCTGGCTTTCGGTCGGGTAGCTGACGAGGGTCGCGAGATGGGTCGCGAAGTCTTCGAGCGACGGAGTATCGTTCTGGTTTACCTGCATGGCTTCTGCCTCCCTGTCCTGCCCGGCTAGGGAAGGCGCAGGGGGGGGCACGGCAGTCAAGAGGCAAGACGCGGAGGTTACACCGCGATATTGTCGATCAGGCGCACGCCATCCAGCATGGCGGCGGACAGGAGCCGGGTGGGCTCGGAAAGATCGGTGGCCGGTTTCAGGCCCTTCGACGTGCGCAGTTCGATATATTCCACATCCGTGTAGCCTGCGGCGAGGATCGCGGCGCGGGCTTCTTCCAGCGCCATGTCCACGGGCGTGCCGCCCTGAATGCCCGCCGCCGCCGCCAACATGGCGCGGTACATGGCGGGTGCAATGGCGCGGGCCGAGGGCGACAGCAGCACATTGCGCGAGGACATGGCGAGCCCGTCCTCTTCGCGCACGGTGGGGGGGCAGCCGATCACTTCGGTCTCGATATCCAGATCCTCGGACAGGCGGGTGACGACCTGAAGCTGCTGGTAGTCCTTCTCGCCAAAGAAGGCGAGATCGGCGCGGGATTGCAGGAACAGCTTGGACACGACGGTGGCCACGCCATCGAAATGGCCGGGGGGGCGGTGGGCCCCCCCTTCGAGGTCTTCGGTCACGCCGGACACCGACACGTTGGTGGCAAAGCCTGCGGGTAGATCTGGTCGGGTGTCGGCACGTAGAGCGCGTCGACCCCCCCGTAGGGGGGGGCCAGTTTGGCGGCGTCGGTGTCCTCGGTGCGCGGATACTTGTCCAGATCGTCGGGGGGGTTGTTGAACTGCTTGGGGGGGTTCACGAAGATCGTCACGATCACCCGGTCGGCCCCCCCCTGTTTGGCGGCCTCGACCAGGGACAGGTGCCCGGCGTGCAGCGCGCCCATGGTGGGCACGACGGCGACCTTTTCACCGGCGAAGATCCACTTGCGGCGCAGGGTGCGCAGCTCTTGCTTGGTTCGAACCAGCTTCATTTGGCGGGCACCTCGTCGGCAAAGACATGTTCGGGCGCGGGGGGGAAGGTCCGGGCGCGCACTTCGGCGGCGTATGCCTTGATCGCGTCCTCGCCGTCAACGCCCAGAGTGCCAAAACGCTTGACGAACTTGGGTTTGAAGGCGGTGAACAGCCCCCCCAGCATGTCGTCCACCACCAGAACCTGGCCGTCGCAGGTGGCGGAGGCACCAATGCCGATGGTGGGAATGGTGAGCGCCTGGGTGATTTCGTCCGACAGGCCCTCGGGGGGGGTTTTCTCCAGCACGACGGAAAACGCGCCGGCCTGTTCCACCGCCCTGGCGTCGGCCATGACGCGGGCACGGTCCTCGCCCCCCCTGCCTTGCACCTTGTAGCCGCCCAACGTGTTGATCGCCTGCGGGGGGGTCAGGCCGATATGGGCCATGACGGGGGGGATCGAGCGCGAGGTGAGGAAGGCGATGGTGTCCGCCATGGTCACCCCCCCACCTTCGAGCTTGACCGCATCCGCGCCGGTCTCGCGCATGATCCGGGCGGCGTTGCGGAAAGCCTGCTGGGGGGGGCTTTCCTCATAGCTGCCGAAGGGCATGTCGATGACCAACAGAGGCTTCTTCAACCCGCGTCGCACGGCGGCACCGTGCAGGCACATCATCTCCATCGTGACGCCCAGCGTGTCGGGCAGACCGTGCAGCACCATGCCGACGCTGTCACCGACCAGCACGATGTCCACATGGTCGTCCATCATCTGCGCCATGGGCGTGGTATAGGCGGTCAAGGTGACCAGCGGGGGGGTGCCGCCTTTGCGGGCGCGGATATCGGATGGCGTCAGCGCCGTGATCCGGTTCGAAGCGCTCATGTCTGTCCCTCCCATGGTGCTCTGGTCGCCCTTTATATGCTGCGCTGCGGCAAAAATCAAAGGGACGTTGCGTCAGAGCGTCCTGCCCGCATTCCCCCCCTTGCCATGTCCCCCCCCTTCGCGGCGTTTCATATGCACATACCCGCATGACGGAACCTGGAGGGAGAGACCATGAAACAGCTGAAACTCACCGCCGCCGCGCTGGCGCTTATGGCCGGGTCGGCCTGGGCGCAGGACAGCCTGACTCTGGGCATGGTGCTGGAGCCGCCAAACCTGGACCCGACCGGCGGCGCAGCTGCGGCCATTGACGAGGTGGTCTATGCCAATATCTTCGAGGGGGGGCTGACGCGGTTCGGGCCGGATGGCGCGGTGCTGCCGGGGGGGCTGGCCGAGAGCTGGGACGTGTCCGAGGATGGGCTGACCTATACGTTCCATCTGCGCGCGGGCGTCACTTTCCACGATGGCACCACGATGGATGCCGAGGACGTGGTGTTTACCCTGGACCGCGCGCGGGCCGAGGACAGCACAAATGCGCAGAAGGCGCTGTTTGCCGGGATCGAAAGCGTGACGGCGGTGGATGCGACCACCGTGACTGTGAAACTGTCGGCACCCAACGGGAACTTCCCGTTCAACATGGCCTGGGGGGGCGATGCCGTCATCGTGGCCCCCCCCGAAAGCATCGGCGATGCGGCGACCAAGCCGGTGGGCACCGGGCCTTTCGTGTTCAGTGAATGGGTGCAGGGCGACCATGTGACCATCACCCGCAACGATGCCTATTGGGGGGGTGAAGCGCCCGCATTGGCAGAGGCGACGTTCAAGTTCATCTCGGACCCGAACGCGGCCTTTGCGGCGATGATGGCGGGCGACATTCACGCCTTCCCGAACTTCCCCCCCGCGCCCGAGACCCTGTCGCAATTCGAGGCCGACCCGCGCTTTGCCGTGATCGTGGGATCGACGGAGGGCGAAACCATCCTGTCCACCAACAACAAATCCGGCCCGCTGGCGGATGTCCGCATTCGCAAGGCGATTGCCCACGCGATCAACCGGCAGGAAATCATCGACGGGGGGGCCATGTTTGGCTATGGCACGCCGATCGGCAGCCACTTTGCCCCCCCGCACAACCCGGATTATGTCGATCTGACCGGCAATTCGGCGCATGACCCGGAGATGGCCAAGGCTCTGCTGGCCGAGGCCGCACCGGACGGGCTGAGCCTGCGCCTGATGCTGCCGCCCCCCCCGGCCTACGCCCGGCGTGGCGGCGAGATCGTGGCGGCCCAACTGCGCGCGGTGGGGGGGATTGATGTCGAGATCACCAATCTGGAATGGGCGCAATGGCTGGAGCAGGTGTTCAAGGGCAAGGATTTCGACCTGACCATCGTCAGCCACACCGAACCCGCCGACATCAACATCTATGCCCGGCCGGAGTATTACTTCCAGTATGACAATGCCGCGTTCCAGGCGTTGATCGAGAAACTGGCGGTGACGTCCGACCCGGCCATGCGCACGGAACTGAACCAGGCCGCCCAGCGCATGATCGCCGAGGATTACGTGAACGGCTACCTGTTCCAGCTGGCCAAGACCGGCGTGGCGGATGCGCGCATCCAGGGCCTCTGGGCCAATGCGCCGACCCAGGCTAATGATTTGACCGGAGTCAGCTGGGGGGGGCAGTGAGGGCTGCGGAGAGTTGAATGGGGGGGTGCCTGCGGGCGCCCTGTTTTTGTTTGGTGGAGAAGAGTTCCCCCCGGAGCGGCGCAGCGCGACGCGCCCGACCCTCCCCCCCACGGGAGGGCGCATTTCTGACGTATCGAAGCTCACATGCGTTTT